>Ga0114908_1001658_pt1 | contig 11181 bp, 14 predicted proteins | sample MalvireepMed_s17_FD_87292 | JGI IMG/M metagenome (GOLD analysis project Ga0114908, IMG submission 87292) | Marine viral communities from the Global Malaspina Expedition - Malaspina viral metaG DeepMed_s17 | ecosystem: Environmental > Aquatic > Marine > Oceanic | place: Mediterranean Sea... | reverse complement strand
TCAGGCCATGTGGTCCCACCAGTGCCGGTTGTTTGTGTTGAAGCGTCATCACCGGGTACTTCAGCGAAGTTGCTATCATCCTCGATGGAGATGTAATCACCAACAGCGATGCTTGTCAGTGCGCTAAGGGTCAAATGACAATCACCGGCTGACGCGGCAACTGCAAGAGTTCCTGATACAATCGCACCAGACGCACCTCTATCCTTGAACGATTCACGCCCCAATGCGTAGTAGAACCATCGTGGGCTGTTCATCATCACCTCGATTGTGCCACCCTCGTTCTGTTGCTTGCCCGCCACCTGCACGACCACATCACGCCCGATTCCGACAACATGTTGCCGCTTAATCTCGTTCTTGGTGTCCGGCAAATTGACGGTGGCCGCAAGACCCACGAACTGGTCGGTGAGCACCGTCTCATCACTTGCATCAGCATTACTCGCATGAGCCATCCCCACATCAATAGTGGGTGTGCCGAGCGAGTGGATGTACAGAGAATCACCAGCATCGGATACCTCAGCGTGGGCCGTCTTGAGTGCTGGTGTGACCGTGATAACCGATGCACCACTCGCACTGGTGAATGCAATGATGGTGTAGGTGATACCAGTAGAAGCATTATCATCGGCTGCAAAGTTGGAAGTGCCATTACTGGAGTGGAAGGTGAGTGTTGAACCAACCAGTATTCCCTCAGGATAACGAAGTTTCGTAGAGAGAACCGGGCTGTTCGCAATGCCACCAGCAAAAGTAATGGTAGATGTGTTCGACCCTGCTACCGCCCCTGCTACATTTGGTGTGTGACCAGTCCATGTGAAGGTCTGTGGTGAACCCGATGCGTGACCTGCTGAGTTCGCACTTGTCAGCAAAAGCCCCGCTTCTTTCCCTAATGTGACCTCGGACAGGTCACCTTTGTAGACTGTAGACGGCATTTAACCCACTCCTCCGATACATCAACAGTTTGTAATCCTTATGGAATCAACTCAGCGAAGGTGACTATCTCAATTTGGAAGGTGAATCGCCACAAATGCTTGGTTCTGTCGCTCAAATCGGTGCGAGTCTTGTATATCATGCGGTCAAAGTCGACTCCATTCCCCCTGCGGTTGACATGGACCAGACGACGCACCTCGTTTTCCATCTTGTACAGTTGCTCGCGGCTGTAGGTGGTGCGGATGTCCACTGTGATGTTGACTCTAGTGTTCACGAAGTCATACAGTAGTTCGGGCTGTTCCTCGTTGTGAGCAGTCTCATAGAACAACACGGCGTCCTGTCGGCGCAGGTCAAGACGCTTGCCCTTACCGGGCTCTATGGTAGTGATGTCATCGATGACCGGCTTTCGCTGGGAGGTGTTGGCACGATTCCAACCTGTGTCGAATAGGCTCTTGAGAAGCGGAATGGTCTCCTGCCATGTCGCCGTCATGTGTCAGCCCTCCACCTTTGCAACTTCCTGATTGCATCCTCCCCAATGGTGCTTCGACTGGGAATGAGGAGTCTGACACGCCGTTCGATGTCCGTCTGCACATCAGGTGGTGCGGGAGTGCCTGTATCAGCATTCACGATTACACCGTTATCATACGAGTACACAGGACCATCAGGGTCATAGATAATCTGCGATGCGCTCTCCTCCATGTACAGCGCCTCCAGTTTGTCTGGTTCGATTGCACCTGCATTACGAGCGTCACGGATTTGCTTGATGAGTGCAAGCCGTTCCTCCTCACCTAACACAACAACCCCTCAAATCGTCTCAACGCCCGGAACTTTGGCTGATACATCTTGGAATGAATGCATCTGTGGTTGGTTCCCATCGCTCCCGTCGCCGCCTCCACCTAGGTTGGATTGTGCCGCCTGTCGCTGTCGGTTTGTACTGAATGCCCGCAATGGGTTCTCAAATTGGAGTTTGTCGCCCAGCCACTTGCCCGCATCTGTTGCTGCGCCGATAGCGATTGGTAGTCGACTACCTCCACCTTCTTGTGATGGGTCATAATTTGGGCTCCACCAAGGGGCTGGTTCCTCCTGTGGTGGTGCAGGGAAGTTGGGGTCGTAGTAGTGCAACGAGCGCTGAGCAGGGTCCTGCTTGAGGATAGCCCATGCGTGGTCAATTGGATGCATCAAACCGTCCCTCGTTCCTTGTCTAATTGTGATTGAAGATGTTCAATAGATTCAAACTCATCTCGTACACTATTGATATGTCCATGTGGGTGATTCCACCACCATTCAGCATTGTAGTAATCACTCTTCGGTACCTCTCCGAAATCCTCGATAAAGATTGAGTCGTTGTGGTCAATCTCTATTTGTCGTTCATTATCAAGGTATTCTTCGTCCGACATGGGTTCGTCTTGCTTGAGCACAGCCCATGCGTGGTCAATCGGTTCAGTCAAGGGTCACCACCTCCACATATCGTGGCAAGGTCTCAGCAACCTGTTGCTTGAACAGTTGGTACTTGGAACCTAGGTCAATGTTGGTCGTTCCCTCTGGGATGAGCACTGAACGGTCATCGGCAGTCAGCAGGTCCATCGCCACCAACTTGGTGACTATATCCTCAATGGCCTTCTCGACATACCGCTCACCGAACACATAGGTCACCTTGACAGCATTCCATTCAAAGAACGGATAACTGTTGTTGAAGTAAATTATCCCCATCTCAGGGTCATACCACCAGTCCTTGAGTCGCCCCTCGTCACCTGTCGCCGTGGAACCTTGGAAGTCAATCTGCATCTTGCGTTGGAACACGGTCGTACCAGCCGACCCCAGCGTTGTTAAAGGCGTTCCGGCATGATTGATGCACCCAGTGAACGAAGTGGCCGTTTTCGCTGTGTATGACAGCACTTCCACGGAAGTACCGCTACCCACCATCAACAGCCCGTACGAAGCGAATGAACTGGTTGTCGCCACATTCACGGTGGTTCCCGCCACACTGGTCGAGGTGGTGGTCGGCTCATCTGTCTGGCTGACCTCGATGTTCGTCAGGTCTGTGACCGCTATCGTGGACTCCTCACCACCCTGCGCCCGCCTCATGCTGCTAATCTTCAGACGAGCATTACCATAGTCGGCATTCGCGCTGGCCAAGAACTCATGGTGGACATTGACTGCGGTAGAGCCTGTGGTTGAATGCGAGTCCTCCAGTGTGTATGCCGGAGATGCGGCAATCACGGCCTTATTGCGACGGCTATCGTGGTTGATTAGGTCGGCCAACTGTTGGGCGGTAGATGCTTTGTCGAATGTGTTAGCCCATGTGCTGGTGGTGCTGCCCACCGGCAATGAGAATATGCCGCCCCCACCTGCACATAGGAACACGGAGTCGGTACCCAGTGCCGCATGGTCAATTATTTTCAGACGCACCTCGGCAGCGGCCAGTTCACGGTAGTCATCGCCCTGCCACACCTCCAATCGAAGAATCTGCTGCACATTGCGGAACAGGAGGGGAGTGGTACCCACATAGTCGGTATAGTATCGCCTCCTGTACGGCTTGTAGGTGTCGAAGTTCTTGTACTCGGCCACCTGCAGCATGGGTCGCCATGCGTTGTTGCAGATGTTGTCGATGCGGTCCTGATGGCGTTTGATGAGAGTCTCGACATGAGAACGGGATACTCCACGCAACTTTCCGTTGGTGAATACGGCAGTGTTCCTAACAGTTGCATTGTTGGCTGTGGTATGTGCATTGGACAACCCACCTGAGAAGTTTAGTTGTGAATGCGGAGCATTGTAGACAATGGCTGTTATCTCACGACTTTCAAGCATTGTGATGTCGCTTTCAATTTCAATTATATCCCCTACTTCAAACCCTGTCGCTCGATAGTCAATGGGGCTGATGGTGACACTTGTATCTGATGATGCAGCATTACCTGACAAATCCACAGGGTCTGCAGGTGGTATCTGTAGGATGTCACCCACCTTCTGTGCGGTGGTGTAGATGAGCGCATCAGGGTCGAGAGGTTGTGGTGCGCGTTCACCGGGTTGGAACACTGTTGGCATGGGTCGCCCTCACTGCACCCCATCACTACCCAGCGAATCAATGTATTGCTGGTACAGGGCCTCCACCTCTTCGTGTGACAGACCTTGATGGCGTAGCCGCTCCATCTCCCGCTTCGGGTTCTCTTGGAATCCGATGTGAACATCACCCATACGGCTCTTGATGACACTCCACGCTGCGTCTATCGGATTCATCCCCATTCCTCCTCAGGTCTTGGAACTAAACCACTACCTTCGCAGGTGGGGCAATCTATTTTGGTATGAAACCACACTCGCTTGTCCTCAATAACTATTGACCCATCACCTTTACAACGAGGACACTCTTCCAACCAATATGGAATATCTTTGATAATAGACCACGCTGCGTCTATCGGATTCAATACTCCACACCTTCTTCTATACCAGTGCTCCATGAACCTGAGCCTCTTGATGGTTCATCACTTCTCTCATCTCCAAAAGTTGTATGTGGTTCATCACTAGCCCAACCGCATTGAGGGCAAAAAAATGCTCCAGTATCTATGTTTTTCAGTAGCGCTGTATTGCATTTTGGACAACCAAGTTCTGTTTGTCTTAATTTACTATTCTTGATAATAGACCATGCTGTGTCAATCGGATTCATTGTGTGGCCTCCACCTTGCCTAGGTTGTAGTCCATCGGTGCCTTGCAAGCCCCGCAATTGGGCAACCAGCACATGTGGAGCATACCACATTGTACGCAGCGTGTCCCTGCACCAATGTTTACTACATCAGCAACCTGTCGCATACGAGTATTCTGTTGCTGAACCTGTGCGTCATCCCATCGGATGGCCTCTTCAGCAGGTTTGAGGTCTATGTCGAACGATTCAGCCTTATTCCAACCCTGCTTATTCATCCGGTCAATGTCTTTGAGTGATAAACCAGTCATTCAATTCACCCACCTCAGACAAGCGTAGCCACTGTGTAGACTATCTCACCACGAACATCGTCACATTCAATAATCGTATTTGCAGTTGGAGCCGTACCTGTGTTCAGCATCTGGCCATATAGTGGCCCTGCTGGGTCCTCTACATACAGAATCTCATTGTCAGATACTGCGACTGGGATACCCGCACCGATAGTAACAACAGTTGCAGCGATAACAGTGCAAGTACCTAATCTAGTGAAATTGGCTCCCTTGTTATCCTGTTGAGCCCAGATGACATCACCGACACTGATGACATCACGCGCATCACCTGTGGTATAATCATCATCCACAGTCAGCGCAGTAGTGGTGGCAGCATAGCCGGCACCGTTGTTGATTTGCACACCTGAGTCATAGGGGCCGTGAGGCGGAAAACGGAATGTCCATACTCTTCTGACCACGAGGCATCACCTCGCATCAGCGCTTACCCAAAGCCCACCAAGAGCCAGTGTTGTTTGTTAAGCAGTCCACAATTAATTTGTTTGGAAAAGCATCAGTCACAATAACAAATGCACCATCAACACCACCACCAGTAACATCACCATAGGTATCTCCCATGACACCACAAGCGAAAATCTTACTGAGGCTTGCCGATAGGTCTATTTGTCCATTATTCACACCAGAAGCATTGAATGTTCCAGTGAGCATGAGCATATCGCCCATAACATGCGTTCGTGTATCTGTCGTGCTTGCAAATGCCATACATCATTCCTCCGATAATTCCTCTTCTACTCCGCCGATGCCATCGTCGCTATTATTCTCTTCGGTCACTTCGACCGGATTCAAGAACTCGTCGGCCCGCTCCAATAGTTGTGCTTTGGTCAGACCTGCACGAGTGTGAACCTTATTGACCTTCAACCAGTCAATGATGTCGACTCGCCTCCAACCGGAATCGGGGAGACCATCATTGCCTAGGTCAACTGTTTCAGGCTCTGGTGCGTTGTCGTTGCCAGAGACGGTGAGACCGTTGAGTTGTGTGTGGAATATGTCAAGCGTCTCTTGCGACACATCCTGTGGTTGTCCACGAATGAGCATACCCCATCCCACACGAAGGGTGGGTAGAGGTCCATTGTATGTGACCGTAGGCAATGTAATCACCTTCAAGCCACAAGTAGCCAAACGGAACAGTTGCTTGTATCATTAGTTGTTCCATCGGTCGTCGCATCACAAGTTGCTGTTATGGTAAGAGCACTTGTTGTTAATGCGAGATTAGCAGTGGTATCCTGCCCATGACAGATAACTGCCAATATAACATTTGCATCTCCAGATAGAATTAGCGTTTCTGCATTCGCTACTGCTCCGAGAGTTAGACAAACCAGTCTCGGTTGTGCTCTGTTCGTGCCATCCGTGTTTCGTGCAAGACCATGAGTCAATGCACCCGGATAACTTGACCCACTGAGCCAAGTGTTGTCATCTTGGTCAACTCCCGCCCATAGTGGGAGGTCTAAGTCAACTGTTATAGTTGCACTTCCGCTTGTCGTGTAGGTTATTCCTCTATGTGTTGCTGCTACCATTTTTCATTCCTCCATCATTTTCGTTTGTTCCAACCTTCAACTCAGGTCACGAATGCTCCCCTGTGCGCCGAAGAACGACACCACCAACTCGCCCATCGTGCGGTAGAGGCCTTCCTGCCCCAACCTGTTGATGGCGAATGGGTCGCCCGTTTCAATGCCAGATTCAAAGTACTGGGTTGGAATCGCTGTCTGGAACCACAAGTAGTCCGTGTCGAGGTAGTAGGCACGACTGATGGTGCTAGCACCATCGGTCGCCACATCCTTGGATGGGATGATTGGAACACCGTTGTAGGTGGCCACGATGAATCCAGCCTCAATGCCGGGAACACCCTTCACGCCGTTGAATGACGGTGTGACTCTCTTGGTTTCCATGAATCGCTGTTGTGACTGCAGGAGTTGCTGAACCCGCATGAGTGTGTCATATCCAGTAAAGATTACCTTGGGGTTGCCACCACGAGTCCACACCTGTTGGAATACCGTATCCAAGTGGTCAAGACTCAAGGTCCTATTGGTTCCCTTGGTGCCGGATGCACTGACCTCGGCGCTGTGGAAGTCCGCAGTACCATCACGAGTGATGCTGTAGATGTCATTGTCGGTGTTGGCAGTTACATATCCGTTAGCGTTGTTGATGGTGTCAGGGTCGGTCGTGATTCGGTCAAGCGACTCAAAGTCGTTTGCCGCAGGTGTCTCCACATCGGTCGTGAGCATCTGGTTCACATGGTCTGCGTGGTGCTTGCCCATCTCCTCCTTGAGGACCTGTCGAATGTCGCCAAGTCCATCGTCCTTGTCAGCGAGGAAGATTGCAACCTCGCTCATGTCGAATGCGTGGCCAACCGTCTTGGGTTTGGCCGACACATGTAGGAAAACTGGTTTGGTGGTGTCAGGTAGCGTGGCATTCTCGGCCAGACCGCCACCCTTGGTGAACGAGGGCTTCGCGGTGATGATTCTCCATCCCGACTTCTCCCACGGCTTCTTGGGGAGAATACTGAATGCATTGAACTCCTGATTGAGTTGCGACCATACCTTGCGTCCGTAGATGGCTTGGTAGGTTCCTGCAGTTGTGCTCAATAGGGGTGCATCTGCCTTGAGAATGTCAGCCCCGCTGTATGAGTACCCCGCGAGGTTCCCTGCTCCGTAGTAATACCGTTCCATGTCCTGAATTGTTCTGATGTAGTCTCGTGCCATGTTCACTCACCTCCTCGCAGAGCCGTTGTAGCAAGGCCATGCACCTCATCCCAACTGATGTTGGCGAGGTCTTCTGTCGAGGGAATCTCAATCTCTGGTTGTGGTTGGCCCTTCTGGATGAGTTCTCCAGTATCACCATCGGTAAATCCATCAATGCGGCTGGCGAGTTCCAGTACTGCCTTCTCAAGACGGTCGACTGGTTCGCGGCTGTCGAATGATGTAGCGGCCTCATAATCCGCCTTCTGGGTTAGTTCGTGGTTGAGGCGACCAGTGAATGTGTCGTTGAGTTCGTCCTTGAATGTCTGTTCCAATGCTGCAGCCTTGAAGACCGCATAGGCCTCCTCTATCTGCGCCGATGAAACATTCTCCTTGATGACGAATTGATTGCCTCGTGGTGGGTTCCACTCGCCCTCGGATGCCCGGATTGCAAACTTGTTCCCCGTTGGCTTTCCACTGCCAAAACTGGCCTTGGGTGCGCTGATGCCCTCACCGACGATGCCCTTGGGTGGTTGCCCTCGGTGGTCGCTGTCGTCTCCGACTGAGTATCCCTTGTTGAAGTGGTCACGAATTGCACCTGTATCGAGACCTGCACCCTTCAGGGTGTCCTCCATCCAGTTGAGATAGTCAAGTGATATTTCATCTACATAATCTGACTTTTTGGTGTCATCATCCTCATATTCCATCTTCTCACCCTTCTCTTCGTCTTTGTCGTTATCCTTCTTGTCGTCCTTCTTGTCTTTGTCATCATCCTTGCCCTCGGTAAGGAACGCAGGCTTCTTGCCCTTGTCAACTTCCTCGGTATCGTCAAGACGCTTCGACAATCGTTCCAATACACTATGCAGTTGGCTAACCACTTCTTGTTCTGTCATTTCATTATCCTCCTTCAGTATTCTAAATGTTGATTCCGTGTTGATTCCCTTTTCGCAGATTGTGACCTCATGTAATTCCATATCCTGTATCTCTCTGTATGAACCTCTTTCACCAGTTGATTTGTTCACTCGCTTGAACGCTTGCCCTCCGATGCTGAACGACTTGAGGTTTCCCTTGCGAATCTCTGCGGCGACTTCTCGTGCCTTTTCGATGTCACCTCGTAGTTGGATGACAACGAATAGTCCGGTGTCATCGACCTCTGACTTCCACACACGCCCTGAGGTGTCAGTGTGTTGAGGGACGACTTCTCCAACTTGGATGTTGGAATGTGCGAGTTGGACATTGCGGCAGCGGGCATTCCCCATGAACTTCGCAAACGCCTTGTTGAGTGCTCCTGTAGTGATAAGGTCGCCCTGTTTGTCGACAAGTTCGACACTGGCATAACCGGCAATAACCAAGTCGTCGACTGCCCTTGACTTGAGCAAAACTGCACCGAAGGGATGCAGGTCTGGTTGAGTTGCAGCAATTACCACCGGCCAACAATGGGTTTGTCATGGTATTTCAATACTTCAACTGATACAACCAATACTACTCGGGTTGGATTTCCAGCACTGCATCCTCTTCAGTGACCCTTATCTTACCCTTCTCCTTCTCATCCGTTGTCAGTGAAATTGTCACTTTTTTGGCTTTCCCTTGAGGTTTTTTGCCACCCTTCTTTGGTCTTTCAGCCAAGACTTCGTCCTCAGGTCGTGGCCTCATATCATAGTCCAGCGTGTTTTGGTCAGCAGTTAGTTCGGTCGGTCCGCGAGGCGCACTGTCTGGTGTTCCCAGACCGATGCCCAAACCCTTAGGCCCAGTCCATGTCGCCTTCTTGGCGAACATGTCGTCTACCATCTGGAGCGCAATGAGAATCGTCTTGCTGATTTCAGGCTTCAAAATCTGCTCGTCATCCAATCTCTTGGGCTTCTTGACCTCAAACCCTTCCTCATGGATGCCTACATCCTCATCCTTCTCGTCCTTGGTCGGTTTCACCACTCCCTTGAGCGTGATGGCGACCACAGGCTCCCAGAACGGTCTTAGGCTCTCTGCCACATGAATCGTGTAATCGTCTCCAGACAGGTCGCCAAGCACACTGAACGGCTCATGAATCGCCCAACCATCGTCCCACTGGTTGACCTTGTAGATGACTGTGTCATTCAGTCCATGCAGATTGACACGAACCTCATTCGATGCGATGTCCACATCATGTGGTAGTATCATCGGGTTGTGCGACTTGACCAACAACGACAGCGTGTCCACACTGTTGGTGGCACTAGTTTCAGAAGTGCCGATGATTCGCGTTGGTTGGACGGTGTAGACATCCTCTCCCTTGCGCCTTCGATGCGACACGCTGGATATGCGAACTTGCACATAGTCACCCTCGTTGAAGGCCTTGCGTTCACGCACCAATGAACCGATGTCCATGAACCAATTGCCATCACGCTCCGTGGCACGATTGCCCAATGACTTGGCCTTGTCGGGGTTGATGGGACCTATCCCGAGGCGATAGGTGTATGGGCCACGCCCCCTCCTGTCAAGAATGATGACATCTATCTCCTTCGACTTGCGAAGCAACACCCACTTCGGGTGTCGTGGCTCACCCTTCATGTAGGTGGAGTCGGCATCTCGCAGCAAATAACCGTCGGATTCCTCCTCGGCCAGATTCGCAATCGCCTGTTCCAGACCCTCATCATCGGTTCGACGGGTGTTGAATGGTGCAGGGAATCGCACAGTGTCAGTGCTATCGAACACCGAGCGCAACAGACGAATCCTGTGCTTCAGTGGCTTGTTGTAGAGTTCCTTGCCATCATGCTCCAGAAGGTCAATCACATCAATGTACTTGTTCTTGGCGACATTCACATCGAGCACGAAGTCATCATCATTGGACTCCAATAACCCCTTCTTGTCATCCTTTGACAGTTTGCAGTCTGTCCCATCTGCATATTTGGCGGTTAGCGAATCATCATCCTTACGCACGATGGCGCGCCTACCCTTCCACCAACACGACACAACCCAATCACCACTAAGCCCACGCAGGTTCTTCAGGTCCTTCAGGGCGAATATGCGATGTGCAGCCTTGATGGGGATAAACTGCCCATCCTCCTTTGTCAGGTCTGGATTAGTCAGTGACTTCACGAGGTCACTGATGACATGGGCATCCTCGCTCAGTTTGAACACATTGCTCTGACCATACTCATCGGTCTTTTGACTCTCGGGGATGTCGTTCGCCCCCGGTGCCGATGGATGCGTGTCACTCATGCCTCCCTCCATTTCAGGAAACACACCTTGGATGTCCTCAAATGGCACATTGAGCAACGGTATGCGTTCTGTTGACACATCACCATCGTTGTGCTTGACCATCGGTTTGCCCATCCCATCGAACTGTGCCATCCATGTCGGGGTCATCTTCCAACCAAAGTGCAAACGGTATCCATCACTGTTGAACACACTCATGGGAACGCTCTTCATCTCGTTCTGGAACCTGCTTGTATCGTTGGTGTCGCCATAGTACATCGCTGCACCGGCTGACACGGTACCGTCACGACCAGCATCCAATTGGTCTTCCAAACGCTCGATTTCACCTTGATATTCAGCACCAGACAAACCCTTGTCCATAGCCTCATGTGCCTGTCGAGTCAAATCCTCGATTCGGTTGGTGAGTAGTACTTCCTTG
>Ga0114908_1001656_pt1 | contig 11186 bp, 16 predicted proteins | sample MalvireepMed_s17_FD_87292 | JGI IMG/M metagenome (GOLD analysis project Ga0114908, IMG submission 87292) | Marine viral communities from the Global Malaspina Expedition - Malaspina viral metaG DeepMed_s17 | ecosystem: Environmental > Aquatic > Marine > Oceanic | place: Mediterranean Sea... | reverse complement strand
CAACCTTGGTGTAACGATTTTTTAACCAAGGAAAGAGTTGGAAAAGAGAATTTTTATCCTTTGCATCTCTTGTATTGTCAAGACTGTGAACTATTACAACTAGATCATACAGTTGAAAAAGAGACAATGTTCTCAGATCATTGTTATTTGTCTGGAGTTACCAAGACATTGGTTAATCATTTTTATGAAGTTGCTGAAGAAAATATAAAACAGTTTAATATTAAAAAGGATGATCTAATTGTTGATATTGGCGGAAATGATGGTAGCCAACTTTCACAATATCAAAAAGCAGGTATTGATAATGTTTTAAATGTAGAATGTGCCGATAGGGTATCAAAAATCTCTAGAGAAAACGGAATTAACACCATTATAGAATATTTTAATCGTGACTGTGTTGAGAAACACATCGGAGAAAAAGCCGTAAAGCTTTATAATGCTTCGGGCGTTTTCTTTCATCTTGAAGAACTTCATAGCGTGGTTGATGGAATTAAATTTTCGCTAAGAGAGGATGGGGTCTTAATTGTGCAGTTTATGTATGCGGGAACAATGATCGAGAAGTTAAACTTTGATACCATTTATCACGAACATCTGTGCTACTATACACTACGAAGTTTAAACAACTTATTAGCACCATATAATTTGAAGATTTTCGATGCCTATTATTCGGAGATCCATAGCGGCTCTGTGGTTGCTAAAATCACACATACCGGCGGTATTCTTGATATAGAAACAGAAAGATATTTAAAACTCTTAGAAAGAGATAAAAAATATACTGTTGAGGCATTTAAGAAATTTGCGAAGACAATCGAGAACCAAAAGGGCTCTTTAAAAAACACCTTGAGAGAACTCAAGAAACAAGATAAAACAATTTATGCTTATGGGGCGCCCGCAAAGGGCAATACTCTTTTGAATTATTTTGGAATTGATAAAAATTTAGTCGATAAAGCCGTAGAAATTAATAAACTAAAAGTAGGGAGCTATCTGCCGCAGTCACATATTCCGATCACTCTGGAAAATAAAAATGACTTACCGGATTATTATTTGTTGTTGTCGCATAATTTTGCTGACGAAATTATAAAAAAAAATCACGATGTGATTGCAAAAGGTGTCAAATTCATAGTTCCGTTCCCGAATATTAAACTAATACCAGAGGAAAATTAAAAATGCTTGTTCACCCGCCCGACCAACTCCCTAGCGATCTGGTTGTTCATGATTTTGTGTCTCGCCTAAGCATGGTAAAAGATCAAAGATTTGTTTTTGCAGACGAAGTAAAGAAAATTAGAGTTGATATAGGGCTTTCAAATGAGGGCACCGAAGGCGCGCAATGGCTTCTCGACAACGATGATGTTGGCGTTATAGGGATCGAGCCATCACCAATAGCCCAAGAAAATTTAAAATTTTGTGGCACAATTAATTCTTATATACCTTCTTTGTTTTTATCACAAGATAAAATATGTAAATTTGCAGGACTTATTTCCGAGGTTTTTTTAAAGCAGAATATTCTAAATATGCCAAATTCTACGCCTGAAGAAGCACTCGCCTTCCAACACCACAATCCCACCAACAACACCTATCAGATCCCCGGCCTTCCTGGGACTGTGTTTCACATTTCTCCAAAGGCAACCTCCCCGGTTAACCAGGGCGTCCGACTCCAATCCCGTGCGAACTTTAGATTTTATCCAGTTTTAATTGAACTAAAGGATATTACTAGCAAATATCTTGCAATAGCGGGTGCCATAGACAATATCAACGCCGCCGACAAGGTAGCTTGGAAAAAGTTTTATTCATCCTTCCCTGATGTGGGAAATTCTTCGCTCCGCAAAGAAGTAGTTGAATATCATTCAGAAAAACTGCTTGATAAAGTTTTTACTGTGCCTTGTTTTTCATTAGATAGCATCCTTGACTATATTGATTGGGATAAATTTAAATTTATAGAATGTATTAAAATAGATGTTGAAGGAAAAGAACTAGATGTTCTAAAAAGTTGTAAAACACATATAGATAAAGTAGTATATTTTAGAGTCGAAGCATTCCCGGAAGTCGATAATAATTCGCCCACTTTTGGAATGGCTAAAGAAATAATTGAATTTATGGACGACAAAGATTTTGAATTAATTGACAGTACACCAGGAGACTATAAATTTGTTAATAAAAAATATAAAAAACTGGCAAAGGAAAATAATTTATCGTGGTAGAAACCAAATCAAATAACAATATAAGATGTTTGGTCACTGGCGCCACAGGGTTTCTTGGCAAGCATTTAACCAAGAAGCTAGAAGAACAAGGTTTTGAGATTTATATTTCAAATACCGTTAAAGCAAACTTGATGAGTGTGGAGAATTTATATATTTATAACAATATTGAGTTTGATTATATTTTTCATTTAGCTGCGGTAACAAAGGCCGGCGATTATTGTTTGACCCATCCGGCCGATCAATGGCTGTCAAATCAAGCGATTAACACAAATATACTAAATTATTGGAAGAATAAACAACCACAAGCAAAAATGATATGCATGGGGACTAGTTGTTCATATTCTCCGGGGACACTTATGACAGAAGAGAATTATCTTTTAGGAGAGCCCGAAGCAAGTTTGCATACATATGCTATGACAAAACGTATGTTATTATTAGGCCTCCAGTCAATTCAAAAACAATATGGGCTTCGGTGGTTATATTTTATTCCCTCAACGCTTTTTGGTCCTGGTTTTGAATTAGATGATAATCATTTTATTTTTGATTTTATTAGGAACGGCTACAACGCCAAAGAAAAAGGAGAAGCGTGGAGCCTTTGGGGCGATGGAAAACAACGACGGGAATTGATTTATATAGAGGATGCGATAGATGCGATGATTGAGCTACTAAGCTACGATAACGAAGTGTTTAATTTGGGCTCTGGACAAGATTATACGATAAATGAATTTGCACAAAAAGTATGCGAGATTTATGACTATGATTTCAAACTTATTGAGCACGATATGACAAAATATGTGGGAGCTAAAGAAAAAAAGATTGACACGACGAAAGTTATAAGTTATCTTAAAGGAAAAGAATTTTTAAAGACACCCCTTCAAGAAGGACTAAAGAAGTCTATAGAATATTTTAAAGAGAACATATGATTTCACACGAAAAGAAATTTATTTTTATTCATATTCCGAGAACTGGTGGCACAAATCTTAGTGAATTCCTATTACCCTATTGTGACGAAGAATCGTTAAAATTTAGTCCGTTTGTAGAAGCCGGCAATCTTCATGCTTCGATGTCAGAATATGAAGCGTATTATGGAAAAGAAATATTAGATTATACTTTATTCACTATAGTTCGCGATCCTTGGGACCGAGCATTATCGCAAGCACTTAAGCATAATAATAAAATTTTTAGTAGAAATTCTTTTAGACAAGTTATTTTTGACCCTCATAGGCATGGCTTTTGGCCAAACAGCCACTTTAGCTTTCTTTTAAGACCGGATGGTTTAGCCGATCAGGAAGGCCCCAGCCAGAAATATGTACTGAAATCGCTCCCGGCAGCTCTTGACGCTCGATCAATGCGCGTTAGACAAGAAACATTATATTGGCCATATTTTCTTAAATTTGAAAATTATGTAAATGATGCTACCAAGATGCTTGATCGCCTTAAAATAAAATATGATATAGAAAAACTAAAGAAAAAGACAAACAACATAGCTCACGAACACTACTCTCATTATTATTTAGATGATGAGAGAAAGTCAATTAAAAAAGCATGCGGATTTGACCTACAAATATTTGGATATGTGTTTAAAGATGAGAGGAGCAAATGAATATTTTAATAACTGGTGGTGCTGGTTATATTGGCAGCGAACTAATCAATTATCTGATACACGATCATAATATAACAGTGCTTGATAATTTGATGTATGACCATACGTCTCTTTTGAGATATACGCAAAATAATAATTTTAATTTTGTTAAGGGGGATGTTAGAGATACCAAACTCTTACAGCGGCTAATGAATCAAAACGATATTATAATTCCGCTAGCGGCCTTAGTCGGGTTTCCTTTGTGTGATGATCATCCCCGGGATGCTAAAGAGATTAATCACGACACCAACAAGTGGATAGCCCAGACCAAATCACCAGAACAGTTGATTATTTATCCATGTACAAATTCTGGCTATGGGGTAAGTGTAGATGGGTCGGTATGTACCGAGGAATCGCCTTTGAACCCCCTCTCGCTCTATGGAAAAACTAAAGTCGCAGCAGAGGCCGAATATAAAAATGTTGAGAACCACGTCACGTTTAGGCTAGCCACCGTGTATGGTCCCGGCTCTCGCATGCGATCAGATTTGCTCGTTAACAATTTTGTTTTGCGTGCTTTAAAAGATAGGCTTTTGGTTCTTTATGAGTGCGAATTTATGCGCAATTATGTTCATATTGCAGATGTTTGTAGAGCATTTAGATTTGTATTAGATAACTGGGATTCTTGTAAAAATGAAACTTATAATGTAGGGAATGACGCGATTAATATGAACAAACTTCAATTAGCCGAAAAGATCAAAGAACACTTACCATTAGAAATAATTAAAGCAGAATTTACTTCGGATCCGGATGTAAGAGATTATATTGTAAGCAGTGAAAAGTTTTATTCAAAAGGGTTTGAATGTAGATATGATTTAGATGATGGTATCCGACAGCTTATTAAAGCTTACTCTATTATTGATGCACCTTGGTATGCAAATTATTAGATATGGTATATGTATTCGATATTGATGGAACAATTTGTACCAAAGCAGTTGAATTTGATTATGATGCTTGTGAGCCAATTCGAGAGCGAATTGGAGCAATCAATCGGCTTTACGATCAGGGAAATACTATTATTTTTCAAACAGCGCGAGGAATGGGACGATTTGAAAACAACGCTTCACAGGCCGTCAACACATTTTATGAAATGACGATAGAACAACTTGAAAAATGGGGCGTTAAATACCATGATTTATTTTTAGGAAAGCCGGCCGGAGATGTTTATATTGATGACAAAGGTGTCGGAGATGTAGAGTTTTTTAATTCAATGCGAGATGAAACATTATGAATGAAAATAAACACATATTGTTGATGAAACATGTTGAGAAAGGCTGGGGCTGGGAACGCTGGGTTGTCAATTGCGAGGAGTATTGTGGAAAATTGTTGTTCTTTAAGAAGGGCAAACGATGTTCCTGGCATTTCCACAAACTAAAAGATGAAGTATTTTATTTACAGTCGGGCAAAATGATGGTATATTTCTCAGAAAAAGACGATATTGCGAAAGCACAGCAACTTATACTATGCCCTGGTGAGAACTTTCATGTGTATCGCGGCCTAAGACACCAAATGGTTGCATTGGAAAATTCAGAACTCTTTGAGTTTTCCACTCAACATTTTGACAGTGATAGCTATAGGATTATAAAAGGAGACTAAATGAGTACTCGCAAATATTTACCCACTCTTTCGGAACTAATTGATCGTCTTTCTATTGCGCAGTTAAAAGAAGTCTTTATTACCGACCACAAAGAAGAATATGCAAAAGAGATTGCAGACATTATTCACGATATTCAACTAATTCTCGATCAAGCACAAGACATTGATGCGGAAACTATCCGCGCCATTATTGTTTTGGCTCAAATGAATTTACACATTTGGCACAATGAAGCGAACTATCGCAACGGTATCAAAGATGGAAATAATTTAGAACTAACTCACGGATTAAACGGCATACGAAACACAGCGAAAAACAAGATTCAAGAATTAGCCGGCGGCCGCAAAGATTATAAGATTGATTGCTTGGCTGCTGACTTTAAAGATTGGGAAATTAGTTGGAAATGAAAGTTTTAGTAATTGGCGATAGTTGTAAGGACGTGTATGTGTATGGAAAATGCGAACGGCTATGCCCCGATGCCCCCGTACCAGTTTTTATGCCTTTGCGCAAAGAAGAGAATCAAGGCATGGCTGGGAATGTTCGCAGAAATTTACAATCGCTTGGTATTGAATGCGACATCGTTACTAACGAAAGCGAGGTAACTAAAACACGCTATGTAGAAGAGAAAACCAATCATATGATTATTCGTATTGATTCCGGAGAAGAAAAGATTCAACGTATCAATAACCTTCATCTCGTAAATTTTAAAGATTATGATGCTGTAGTCATCTCAGACTATAATAAAGGTTTTTTAACCGAGGAAGATATTCACATAGCTGCCCATAATCATGAGTTAGTATTTTTAGACACTAAAAAATGGCTTGGAGACTGGGCCCAAGATATTACTTTTATTAAGATCAACGAAATCGAATATAAAAAAACTTACCATACAATTAAAGATAAAAAATGGATCCTAGAAAATTTAATTATAACTGTGGGATCCCGCGGCTGTGTATATAAAGATAAGACATATCCTGTCGAGAAAGTCGAAATTAAAGATCTCTCGGGCGCCGGAGATAGCTTTTTAGCGGCATTGGTGTACGGCTACTTAAAGAATCGAGATATAGGAAAATCAATTAAATTTGCAAATAGATGCGCGACACAGGTCGTCCAACAAAAAGGAGTTACGACAATCGATGATGTTTAATGAATACTATCAGCATTACCTGTCGCTACATCAAAATAAATGGTGTCGTCGTTTGCATGCTCTTGGTCAAGTAGTGACACTTGCGCTTATTGCCGCGGCATGTTATAGTCACATGTGGATGTGGTTAATCGCCGCGCCATTTGTAATATATCCTTTTGCATGGACAGGCCATTTTATTTTTGAAAAAAACCTCCCAGCCGCCTTTTCACATCCTTTATGGGCAAAAGCCTGTGATTGGGTGATGTTTAAAGATATTCTTACCGGAAAAATTGAATGGTAAAAGTGAGTAAAAATTTACACCTATGTGTTGTCATGTCCGATAGCTATTTCCCAATCTATCAGAACATTTTTAACAGGACATTGCCAAGAGAGTTCGATTCAGTAAACATTCTGCACATTAGAGATCATGACTCACTTCCTGGTTTTGTTGGAGAGTATAATTTTAAGATGATTAATTTTAAAAGATTACAGTTTGTTGCAGAAAATCTCCTTGCGCATCAAGGCGATAATTTATTAGTTTTAGATATTGACGCTGTATTTTTTAGAAATTTTAAGGACGAAATTAATACGCTATTAGAAACCAAAGACATGGTTTTTCAACATAATCCACATTATGAACATCAGCCCTATTGTATAGCAACATGGGGATTGCAGTGTAGTAAAAAAAACATAAATTTTTTTGCCGAAGAGGTACTTCCACGATCTTCGGCTCTTTTAAAATCCTCCGAAGAGTGGGAGGAGCTTGTTGAAAAAAAAGTTCCACTTCCAGATTTTTATTTTTCACATCGTACTGGTAAACAACAACATTACGATGGAGACGCGTGTGTTATAAACACGGCCATTTTAGAAAGTGATTTGGGGAAAGAACTAAAGGTTGAGCTTTTGCCAGATACCTATACCCAAGAATTTGATGGCGGCCCAAATGTAAAAAATTGTGTTCTATACCAATCAGCTGGAGAAGCCCGTGGCGCTTTAGAAAGAGCAACTCATTTAGTCGAGATGTATGAAAAAATTAGAAAGAATATAAAATGAAGATAGTTTGGACAAACGGATGCTTTGATATCCTCCATCGTGGCCGTCCCGAAGGAGTAACTACAGTAGATGCCATCTAAAGAATTACATCTATGCGTTGTCATGTCGGATAGTTACCTTGATATATATAGGAATATTTTCTTGAGGGCCCTACCAAGAGAATTTAATAATATAAATATATTACATATTAGAGATTATGATGCCATCCCCGGCGCCGTCGCCACGCGAAATTTTAAAATTGTTAATTATCAAAAATTAGAATTTATAGCACAACAGCTAATCATGCACGAAGGTGATAATTTATTATTTTTAGATCTCGATATTGTTTGTTTTAAAAATTTTAAAGATGAAATGAATATTTTTCTTGAGGACTATGATATGGTTTTTCAACATAACTCACACTATCCAACAATGCCCTATTGTACTGGTGTGTGGGGGCTTCAATGCAATGATACAAATAGGACTTTTTTTGAGAGGCAGATTTTGCCCCGCTCTAAACCACTTCTTTTAACCACCGAAGAGATCAACCACATGCACCATAATCAAATACCGGTGCCCTCACATTGGGTGCATTTCTTGAATGGCAAGAAAAAACACTACGACGGCGATCAGTGCATCGTCAATGCGGCTCTGGCGCTGAAAGATGCCCACCCATCGTGGAATACGCAACGGGATCCCATTCCCACGGCCGGCCTCTTGCCCGCTACTTATACACAAGATTTTAATGGAGGCGCCAACCCCGAGAAGTGTGTTTTGTATCATGCGACTGGCACGATTCAGGGCGCTTTAGAAAAAGCAACTCATTTAGTCGAGATGTATGAAAAAATTAGAAAGAATATAAAATGAAGATAGTTTGGACAAACGGATGCTTTGATATCCTCCACCGCGGCCATTTTGAAATGCTCAAATACGCCAAATCCCTGGGAGATTTTTTGATTGTAGGTATTGACTCGGATAAGAAAGTTCAAGCCGACAAGGGCCCGCTGAGGCCCCTTAACAGAGCAGAAGACAGACGGTTCGCGCTTGAGGCAATCCGATATGTGGATGAAGTAGTAGTATTTGGCTCTCCCGAAGGATTGGCGGCTGCTATTAAGAAGGTTTCCCCGGATATTATGGTTATCGGTTCTGATTGGAAAGGCAAAAAAATAGTTGGAGAGCAACACACAAAGGAAGTTCGATTCTTCGATAGAATTGGACAGTATTCCACAACTAGCATTATAGAAGGTACAAGATGAAGCTAGTAGTGATTACAGGGTGTTTGGGACTTATTGGATCTTATGTGACGCGCCAATGTTTATCTAAAGGCTGGAAAGTGTATGGGATCGATAGTTGTACCTATGCAGCCAATATGCAATTTTTAGAATCATTTATAAAGAGCCCCAACTTCACATTTATCAGAGAAGACATCGCAAAAATATCATTTCTGCCAGACTGCGATTATGTAATTAATCTCGCAGCAGAATCGCATGTAGGCAATAGCATTATTGATAGTACCGATTTCATCACCTCTAATGTAATGGGAGTAAAGAACCTTTTAGATTTAATACGACAAAAACCAGCAAATGTGAGCGACCAGCCTGTGTTTTTTCATTTTAGCACTGACGAGGTATACGGCGATATTACTACTGGTGCTCACGTCGAGACAGACATTTTAAAGCCTAGTAATCCATATTCTGCATCAAAGGCCGCAGCCGATATGTTAGTGACGGCATGGGCCAGAACTTATGGAATAAAGTATCTTATTTTAAGGCCAACGAATAATTATGGAATCGGGCAATATCCAGAAAAGCTTATTCCTCTTACCATTAAACTTTTAATGAGAGGCAAGAAAATTAAACTTCATGATAAGGGCGAGCCTATTAGAAACTGGCTCCATTCCGCGGACACGGCCGCCGCAGTTACTACATTGATTGAAAAAGATATATCTCATGGAATATATAATGTTGCCGGCAGCTTCGAGCAGAAGAATATTGACACAGTTTCTAAAGTATTAGAATGTTATTTTGGAGAAAAAAGAGACTGGGCCCCTTATTTAGATTTAACGCGTATTCGCAAAGGACAAGACGTGAGATACGCCCTTAATGATGACAAACTTCGTTCTTTAGGTTGGAAACCTGAAAGAAAATTCAATAACGAAATAAAAGAAATAGTTGAGTATTATAAACAAAATTTTAAATGGTAATTTTAAAAGGAGAACAAAATGCAATTATCAAATCAAGCACTTGGGGCCATCATGATGGCCTTACAAGAGTCGCTAATGAACCAAACGGATATCGTTCCGGTCCTACAGGGATTCGAACTCGATGTAACTGAAGATGGTTTAATAGTTAAAAATCCGCCCACTGTAAGAGTTTCGCATTCTGAAACAATTACTGAAACAACCGAGTAACACAAATGCCACGCTATAAATATCAATGTAGCGAATGTGCGCACGTTGTGCTAGTATTTCACGGAATAAATGATGTATTCACAAATCATACATGTATTATTTGTGAATCACAAGACACTTTAAAAAAGATTCTCACTCGTCCTACAATCGTTCAAAATGCCACTCCAACCACAGAACAAGAAGTTGGAGAGGTTACGAAAGAACACATTGAGGCTAATCGCGAAATACTAGAACAACAAAAAAAAGAAGCAAAGGAAGAAACTTATGAGCCGTCTTGAACTTATATTATCGGCAATACTGACATTATCAGTAGTCTTAAATATGGGATTATTAGCATACGCCCGAGGAGCCCTCGTTAGAATTGTATCAATTTCAGAAGAGTTAGGGGATTTACAAAGAATAGTAGATTCATTTGCCCATCATCTTAAAGCTGTTTATGAATTAGATTCATTTTATGGTGATGAAACTCTTCGAAGGCTTTTGGAGCACGCGATTTCATTTAATGAACAAATGGACACATTTGACTACATCATATCCTTAACAGAGGACCCCCCGCAGGAAGGAATAGAAGAAACAACAAATGACGAAGAAACAGAAGAAGAGAGCTAGACGCAAAAATTATTATTTTACTTCGGATCACGAAGAAGCAATATTACGATATACGCGCACTACTTGTCAGCGTGAGCGCACAGAACTATATGTAGAATATATCCAACCAGCTTTTAATGAGATGGTTGATAAGATTGTTTTTACTTATAAGTTTACTAATTTACCTAATTGCGATTCTTTAAGAGAGGAATGCAAGATTTGGTTAATGACAATTCTTGACAAATATGATCCAAATAAAGGCTCTAAGGCCTTTTCTTATTTTTCTGTGATCACAAAAAACTGGTTTATTCATAAAGTTAAACGACAGCAAAAACGTAACAAGCGCGAGGTTGATTACGATAATATTTCAAAAGCATATGAAGAAGAATTTCTATCTACTAGCGAATCCTATATAACAAATCGAGAAGAAGAGGAATTTTGGAAATTATTTTATAAAGAACTCCAATCATGGGATGTCGCTCAAATGAAAGAAAATGATTTAAAAGTCTATAAAGCAATTAATATCCTTTTCGAATCAAAAGAAGACATTGATATTTTTAATAAAAAAGCTATTTATTTATACTTAAGAGAGATTACAGGGT
>Ga0114908_1001654_pt1 | contig 11197 bp, 3 predicted proteins | sample MalvireepMed_s17_FD_87292 | JGI IMG/M metagenome (GOLD analysis project Ga0114908, IMG submission 87292) | Marine viral communities from the Global Malaspina Expedition - Malaspina viral metaG DeepMed_s17 | ecosystem: Environmental > Aquatic > Marine > Oceanic | place: Mediterranean Sea... | reverse complement strand
GTCTAGAAAAGATTCGTTCGCTTGATAATCCAAATAGAAAGAAAGAGTATCACCAACATAAGCTACAGTGTCAAGCATTAATGAACCAAAAGAAGCTTCATTAAAATCCTTAAATGTGTCTGGATAATATCTCTTTACATAAGAAATTAAGTCGCTTCTGATTGAAGAAAATTCTCTATTTGTATATTTAATTGGTATATTTTCTTTTTTTGCCATTAATTGTTTTCCTCTGCCTTATTTTAAATAGTTTTATCCAATGGATATTTTTAAAGCATCTTGTATATTTAGCGACTCAACCATGTATCTAATTTCTATTTTTATTTCATTAAGATCTGCTATTTCATCTACCTCTGGGTATGGAGAGATAATAACTGTTTTTATTTTCAGAAAGGGCATATACCTAGATGTTTGTTGGCTAATTCTACTTATAATCTCTTGATGAGTTGGGGCTATGTTTTGTTCAAATAAAAATCTTCTAATGCCAACACCGAATTCCGGAATCATCATTCTTTCTCCAGGAGCTGTTAAGACTAAATTTTTTAAATTTTGAGATATTACTTCTTTATATGTCTTAGTTAAGGCATAACCATCCACAGGATCAATTGTCAATGGTAAATGGGGTGAAAATCCTTTCATTACTAGCTCCAATATAAATAGTTTTTAAAACAATTATTTAAAAAGAAGATGAAAGAACATTTATTTTGATTACGGAAGTTCGTTTTCATCGTAAGGATAGGCATCTTCAACATTTGTGTCGGGGTTATGTATTGAGGGCCAGCTAGGGTATCCATGGCGTCCACTAGAAAACAAAGGATTACCTCCATAAGTGCCTAGGCCCTTCGCGTCACCGCTTGGGTGGATCCAATCGCCGTACGGGAAATAGGAAGGTTCTGTAAGCGGCTCGTTGCTGCCGTAGAAATTGATATATTTGTCGTAGGAGCTATCACTCTCACCACCTCCGGCGTGAATTCCGTAAAACGTCGGAAGTCCAAGTGCATACATATACCAAATATATTCAGCAATATCATTTCCAGTGGGATAGTATGTCCATCGCCATGGCCATTTGCCGCCGGTGGTGCCAGTTGATAATGAGTTTCTAGGCCAGAATGCTTCTGCACCTACTCCTGGATACCTTCCCCAGTGACGATTTAATAGATATTGTGTTGGAAAAAGAGGATATGAGTGCTCGCTTTTGTGGCCTAGATATTCGAAGCCGCCACCGGTGGTGCCGCCGGTACCAACGGGAGAATAAAACCACTTGCTCCAACCTACACCCTTTTGATCGGTATTGAGCGCCACAGGCGATAGGGGAGTGCCGTCAGCCTTGACAATGCCATCGAGAATATTATATGGATATTTTATGTCATTCCAAGATGGAAAATTGCCTTGGCCCGCGAAATTTGCTGATGTTGGGTTGAAGTCACTATCTAAAATGGGGCCATTGAGCCAATTTGCCGTGTCGATTTTGAGCGCGCCGCCGGTCTTGGGCAACCCTTTTCGATCTCCTTGGTACCAAGGAGTTACATTCCAAGGGTGTCCACTACTGCCGAGTCGACTAGTCAAAACGTACATCCAAAAATTCCATGGACCGTTTTCTTTTGCTTCTGGATAACCATCTAATACATACTTATCTACATTAGTAAGCCCTGCTCCTTGGCCGGCGGCGGCGCCATTTGTAATATCATTATAAAATGGTGGCGGCTCTGGCCATTGAGGGCTGCTCATTCTAGCAGCTTCAAAGGCATGCCAACGAGCTTGTAACTCTGGATGTAAATGTTCCCATTTTAAATATCGCCAGGCCCGGTTTCGATACCCGCCGTCTGAGAACCAGGACTCGTCTCCGCCGGGGTAGCGCAAATTAAGCATGCCGCCATGGCCATCGTATGAAGCTGGTTCTTCTTCGCCACTAAATCCTACAATAGCTGCCCATTTTTGTTTTTCTTTTGCTTCTTCTTCCTCTTCTTTTGCCTTTATTAAGTCCATATCCGGACATATTTTTTCTTCTGCAGCATTCTCCGCATATGGTGGAAACCAATTTGTTGTATCATATGCAGATAGTAATTTCATGATCCAACCCATAGGTGTCCAAGGGCCCCAAGGAAATCCTTTGCACCACCAAGGATCCATCATCGTAGCCATTCCTTGTAGGAGCATTAATGGGGTTGTGCTGGCTATTTTTTCAACATCCGGAGGGAAAGTCATTCCAAGCATTGGAAGCATGCCTTGCCAACCGCTGCCACACTGATCGCCTCCCCAGGTATATAATTCAAACATGTCAATAACATCAGTTGTATCTGGTTGGAAAGTTATATCTTGAGCCAGTTGTGTAATATAAAAATCTGTTCTTATGCCTTTTTTTGTGCTATCGAATATATTAAAAGGTGTTTTAGTTGGTTTATCGAGCGGCACATTTGGATCAATTCCAAATTCAAACAAGCCTGTAGTATATGAATGGTCAAGCGCACACAGTGTGAAACAAGCTAGAACTGCTTCTAAATTAAATATATTTTTTAAAAATATATTTGTAGACATAGGCGTGGCGTTATTAATTAATAATTCAAAAAGTTCATCTTTTGGATAATCTTTTCTTATATCAACGGTACCGCTGGTGAACTCAGGTCCTGCAGGTGTAAAAAATAATATATCTACTAATCCGTTCGGTCGTAGCGGCCCGGGTGGAAAAACTTCAGTATCATTAATGGGGATGTTTGCTTCGGCTATTGGTATAGAATAAATTGAAGGAGATGCACCTACAACATCCGTGGTGGCGAAAGGAAGACGAAACTGTTCTCTAAGATGAAAAGCATTTTTAATTGCCTGTTCCATAGTCACTTGTTGATATTCGTCTTTAATTTCGCCCATAACTTCTGGGTTTTTCGAAATAATATTATTTTTAAAGTTATTCCATATATCTTGTTCAACAGAATCGGGCTTCGTCGCGCCGGTCCATTCATAAAAATCTTGAGTACCTTCAAATGTAGCTGAGCTTGAAGGGTCTTCTAATGGAAAAACATATACCAATCTTAATCCATATTCCCACGGCATAAAGAAATTAGTATGATCATCTGATCCATCGAAGACCTCTATACCATTATCTTCCCAAAAAGACTTCATTATATCTGCAAACTCATCTAAATTATAATATATCCATCCTTCTTCAAGAGTATTGACATAATCTTGCCAAGGTACAGATTTAGGATCTGTCCAATCTCCTGCTAAAGTTCTTTCAGAAAACTGGAACAGGTTATCTATCTTAGTATTTTCGTCATTGGAATCGATTTGAATTGGATTTATCTGTTTAACTCTAATATATGGTTCCAATATAAAATTACCATTTTTATATAGTTCTACGCTATTATCTAGAAATATGTTTAAAGATGTCAGTAAGTTATCTGGGTCATCGGCGCCGGGACCCGAAATAACTTCCGCATTGTAAAATCTACCACGATGATCTTTATAACGTTTGGTGTTTGAAATCGGCATGTAGTCAAAAAAGCTAAATTCTTCACTTATTTCAAAGCCGAGCATTCCCTCTAAACGTCTTAGCCACCATTCATGAAGTGGGCTATTATATACATCGATTGATTGTAGCCCTTCTTTAAAAAATTCTGATAGTTCTTTTATTTGTTCTTTGAATATATATTTGATACCATTTGTATTATATGGGTCTTTAAAATCACCTATTTCATAAATTGTATCAGAAAGAGGATCTTGTAAATCTCCTCCTTTTTCTGCTCTCGACGTCATTATATTATTTGCGACTTGTAGAACGTGAGAGTGATATTTCGGTATAAAAGATTGTCCTAAAGGTGGAACTTCTGCTGGTATTGGTGGTTTTTCAGTATAATAACCGCCATATTGCCCATCAGTAAAATATTCTATTTCTACGTCTGCTGATTCAAAATTATTTTTTTGTTTTTCTAAAGCTTTTTCTGTGACTGTTCTTTCTTCTTTGTCTATTTTAATAAGATTTCGAATTATCTTATCTATCACATGTTCCACGGTTGCATCATTTTTAAAACAATCTGCTAAATCAATTTGCCATGTAATTGGAAGAACTCTTAATGCCATTTCAAAAGCATACAATCTAATCAAAGCCAGTATCAAACCTTCACCGGTCGATACTGCAAGTGGAGATGGCTGATTTGTCATATCCCAAGCTGCCTTACATGATAATTCATTATTTCTATTTTTAGCATGATTTTTAAATTGGCCGACTTTTAATGCACTTGAATCATTTTTTGGATGACAATTCTCATCAAGACTGTAAACTTTTTTAGGAATCATTTTATTAAAAAATATTCCTAAAGAGTTTGTGCTGGTCCAAAAACTTTTTTGTGAAGTTAATTGACCCATTGGTGTATAAGTAAAAGGAACAATCATTCCTAAAGTAAGAGCCATGTTTTCTATAATATCTAAAGTCATAACCTTATCATATAAATCAGAAAAAAGTGGCAAAAAATCAGTTGATTGGTTCTGTGGTGTCATTTGAGAGATTAATGTGGCGGCAAACAATGTGCTCGACGGTGATGATTTTGTCATGATGGCTTTGTCGCCGGCAATTCCTCCAACCTTGAGGGCGCCGCCTTGATATCCAATTGACTTGGATGCAATTGTTGTAAAATTTTCTAATAAAGATGGTGTTAAGTCTCTATATAAATATCTATTTTCTTGTATATCGCTGGCGTTGAAAATTTTATTTTCACGAAACCAAAACCAAGAATAGAACGGCTCACGATTTACATGCCAAGGGTGAGATGTAGGTGAATATCTTTGTATAAAAAAATCAGAAGAAGGGCTAGCATCTAAAGTTAATATAATTTTCTGGGTTGACCACGGGGACCATCGAAATTCATAAGAATTCTGACGATATGTGGTGCCAAAATAGACGCCGGCGTCGAAAAAGTCGAGTCTGTGCGGCCAATGACGAAAATTTTGTGGATCATTTAATGCATCATATAATGTTGGTAAAAATAAACCTCCTGTGGGCCCTGCAACAGAGGCGGCTTTTTGTAACTTTTCTGTAGTAATCCCATCTTCAGCAAGGCTGGCCAAGGCTGTGCTAGCACCTGAAGTAAAACCGTGTTTCATATAGCGATCTAAAAATGTAGCAAAGTCGGTTCGAAAATTTGCTTCTAATGGTTTAAAAATCTGATCCAACATTACATCGTTTAAATAATCAATTGGATGCGGATCAGGCGGTAAAAGGCCTTTTTCTCCAGGGCCACAAAAAGCGGGTGGCGGCGATGGATTATCCGACAATGCTGTGTCGATGGCCCAATCAATTAGATCTGCATGGTCCATTGAAGCTTGTTTACATATATTATCAATCTGTTCTGGCGTTGCCGTACCTTCAAGTAAGTCCTTGCATAAATTTAAAATATTAGGCATAGGCCCACAAACGCCAAAATCTAATTCTTTATCGGCTGAACTTCCCAGATTCTCGCAAAATTCTGTATCAATATAGTCTTTAAAGCTTGAAAAGAAGTCTATAATTGCTGCATCGGTAATACAGCCGCCATCTCCTTGTGTTAAAGTTTTAGCAATACTTTCATATCTAATTTGTATTAAATTTTTAACGATGTTTAATACTGAATTCGATGGTTTGCCGAAAAATAACCCACATAATTCAACCTGGGAAAGTAATATTTCTAGACTCTCCATTAGTCCTAATAAATCATCAATGCTAGGTTTTTCTGCGAGGCCGTAATCGTCCAAAACTTCTGCCATTTCTGCTGCGGCTGATTCCGGATTGTCTGCAAGCAAGTCCTTAAAACTTCCGAGACCGGGGATTTTTGAATCAGCATTTTCATCATCTAATACAGCATCCCAAGCTAATTGTTTTAGATACTCACATGCATCAATTAATTCTTGTAACAATTTTTTAACACCATATAAAACAATGCCCGCTGCAACTTGGGCTGCAAGCTGGTTCAATGCTGCTTTGAATATATCAGCTATAGAATCTGTTTGTTTTTTCTTTTTGGTGGGCTTCTTGTCTCTCTTTTCAGATTTGTTTTTTTGGTTTTTCTGTCTTCTCCTTGGAGGGGATTCTTTAGATTTTTCTTTATCATCCTCAGATAATTGTCTCAACAACTCTACAGCTTTATAGCTTAAGCCAATAATTTCTCTACAAACCTTATCTTTTAATTGAGGATCGTCAAGATTCGCAATAACCTCGTGGAGTTCTCTATTGATTTTCTTGGGTGTTTCTAGATTGCCTTCATCGAGTGGAATGTATGTTCCAGCGCTGGCATTTTTTTTAATAATTGCCTCGTCTATTGCAACTAATTGTATTCTTGCGTCGATGTCCTCTATTTTTTCTTCAATTTCTTTAATTTGTTTTGCGTATCCTTTTCCCTCTGGGGTGGTTGGATTATCCAATGTCATTTCTAGATCAAGCAGTTTTTTTTGTAATTTGCTAGAAGCTTCATATAGTTCATTCCTTTCCTGTTGATATTCATCTCTTTCTAACTTCAAAGCCTTAAGATCGGAATCTTTTAATTTCTTTCCATCTTCCATCGCCTCGTAAAAATCATCAAGTATTCCGAGTCCGCCCGCGCCTGCAATGAGATCCAATAAGCCAGTTTTCTGCATATGTTCTATAATCACGTCTAAGCTTGGATCACCTTGTTTGAATATCCAATGACAAAGAATTTCTAACCAGCTATCTGGAGACAAGCATCTCAATAATTCTCTTGTTAATCTTTGTGTGTCTGCGTGGTTTAAAACTTCCGCATACACATCTTGAAGGTATGGCCATTGAGAGTGCAAACGTAATCTTTTTGGTTTTTTTGGAATGTCTTGAAAGAAATTATCAGATACTCGATCCGACCATCCTTTTCTAAAGTCTAAATAAGATTTATGCCAGTTTGGGTCTTTAACTCTATCTTGTAAAGCTTCTCTTTGTTTTTTTGGTGCGATTGGATTGCTATCGTGAGTCTTTCTAGTTTCCACCAATACAGCTTTGGGAGTGCCTTGAGGCTCAATTTTAACTGATGGGTGCTTAGTATAATCTTTTATAAATGTATCTATTTTGGTACTTGGCTCGTTATTTGGCGGATCGAAAGTGTGAAACCCTGTTCTTGTTTTAAATGATTTATTATAGCCATGAAGCTGCGAAACATATGCAAGCGTCCTTTTCGTTACGCCGGGCAGACCTCTTGCTAAAAGCTTTACATTATCTTTTTTATAACTTACTGGCTCTAAAGTTTTAGTATTGACTAATGCGCTATTCTCATTAACAGTAACACCATTATCTAGGCGCGCCATTATGGTTGCGCTGAACCCGATTAAATCGTCTGCCTGACCCTTTAACTTATATTCTCCAACCGGGTGATATGTAATAATTTGAGCTATTCCCCAGGCCGGGGTGGTTGGGGTCACTGGGACATCGGGCCCGAGGTCCTTGTATATTACAATTTCAATTATATTTCCGGGGCCGTTAATTCTCGCGGCCGGCCCTCTGCCCTCAGTTCTTTCAGCATATTCAGCAGCTTTTTTGTCAACAAAAGCCTTTAATGCTTTTCCAAAACTTCTTATTTTGTCAGCTTCATCTTTTAAGTCAAGGTCTCCTGGTGTTATTTTTAACTTGACAGCGCTTTCAGTTCGCTTTTTGGCATAATATTCAAAGAGTTTGGCCATTTGGTCAAAATCATTCTCTATGTCTTTAACCTGAACGATGATTGAAGCAGCAAGATCCACATAAGAAATCTTTACTTGAACAGGTTTAGAGCGGCCAAGCAAATGAGCATCATTAGGTATCTTCTTTAAAACGCTTGTTTTAATGCCGATAAGAATCTTTAGACCTGGGCAAGCGTCTATCGCAAGATCGCTTGAGCCTCTATAGTCTATTTTATAGCCGCCGAACTGTATGTTACCTTCGGTCTGGGTACCCTGGAATCCCGGTTGCCATGAGACATTATGTTTTTTATAAAATTCTGCAATTGTGTCGTCATCAGTTTTTTTATTGGATAATCGTAAGATATGCTTTACAGCGACCGGTGCAAAATTATAGAACATTTGGGGACCAAATTGGGCATAGGCCGGCCATTTTTCATGTGGCGTATAGTTAAAAGACCGGCACCAATTAGCAAAGTCAACAACAAAATAAGACCAATCTGTCCCAGGCAATTCTGTAATTTCGCCGCACGAGTCATCTACGCCATTTTTAATGTCTTCCCACGGTGGCATATAAATCGATTGTTCATCATGGTGCCACGAAAATGATAATTTTTTATCAATAACTGCTTGTATAAACTCATTCGGTTTATCATTTTCAAAATCATAAATTAAACTTTTCTTTGTAGCGAAGTCGTGGACTTGTAAGTCCTCGCCCCATTTTTTGTACCATTTTTCGTGTTTATATTTCTTTAAAAATTCTGTTTCTGTAAGTGCCATGTTCTACCTAATTAGTATTATTATATCTACTGTTTATGTACCAAGGATTCGGATCACCATTCAAGTCAACATTTAAATATGTATTTCTTAATGTATCAAGATTTTCTAAATGATTTTTACAAGATGTTATACTAGTACCATTAAGACGTTGATTTGTTGTTTTTGCCGATGGGTTAACTGTAACTGATTGTGAAGTTGGTATACCAAAAAATGGAGAATGATGTACATGTGTACCTAAAACTGAATTAAAATTTATCATTGTAGCAATAACTCCTTTTAAAATTCCAGTTAAAGCTTCTTGGTGTTCAATAATGTCATCTAAGCAATCTTTTAGATTAATTCCTTTGGCTAAAGGCTGTAAATCATCCGGCCATTCATCTATATTGTTAGCAATCAAATCGATACCATTATCTATAATGTCGCATCCATGTGAATTTATTTGGTCTGGATTCGTTATTAATTTTATTCCTTCGTTTGCTACAATTCGAACTGCATCTGCTTTCATAGCAATCGCAGATTTTGCCTTTGAATCGCCAACTCTTCCTTCAACTAATGCAAAGTTTGCATCAACATTTGTTTTTTGGCTTATGTATATTCTAGCAGAATCGCATATAAATTCATTTGTAGCCGTGTCGAAGTATGGTGTAAATATTGGATCTATTCTAACTTTTTCTTTTTTATCTGAATCTGGCTCTTGGCGTTCCTCTTTTGGCGATGGGTGCATTCTTCCAACAACTAAATCTATCATGCCACATTGAGTATGTCCTTCGCCGCCATATCCCCATGTAAGTCCGCCTGGGCGATCTCTGCCTAAAACAATCCAAGAATTATTTGAGTTTGAAATAACTTTTTCACAAGGTGCCTTTTCGAAGTTCGGTACAGGCTCTCGTAGATTTCCGCAAGCCACTCCTTTTACGTCTATTCTACCTTCAACACTTCTTCTTGCTGCAGTTTCATTTGCTTTTTTTTCGACGGCTGGGAGGCCATCAAAATCTACTGCGGGCTTTTTACAATGTGGTGGTGACATAATTAATATTTATTCATTTGTCTCAACCAGGAGATAAACGAGAAAATCCTCCAAGACCTTTTGCTTCTATCTTTGCTTTGCGCATATAAGTTGTGGCCAAAAACCACATTCTCTGACCTTTTCGCAATAGCTTTTTTATTTCTAAATCTGTCGGCATTGGCGAAGGACCAAAACCAATTCCACCAAATGTATGAGAGTAGGTTTGAGAAGCTGCTGCTAATGTAACATACCAAGCTTCTTTATGCGAAAGACCTAAATTTCTTGCTAATAAATAATATTCCAAAAAGACTCCTTCGCTGCTTTTCCATCTTGCTTGCGCTACAACTCCTGAGACTTCTTTGCGTTCTCTATTGGAATCAGATAATAATTTATTTAACCACCATTTTTGAGGCTTAATCGCCCCTCTCTGTGGGAGGCTTCCAACGTGGCCCCATGGAAATCCGGGGCGTGTCTTTTTTCCTGCAGGTGTGTTGATCATATAATTGCTGCTTGGATATAATGCATCTCCTCCGCCGACTGCTGGAAAATCAAATTGTAATAGATTTTTTCCAGTTACGGTTGCCAACCCCCAAGAAAATGGAGAACCTGGCGGATTTGTTGTTACACTAGAGACTAACTCATATAGGGCAGCTGCCTGTTTCATATCTGGAAGGAAATAATGGCCCCATTTCATCCAAACTAATTTTCCTTTCCAAAAATCTTCTTTTGTTAAGCTACTAATATCTGCTGTTTGATTTGGGCTTGGACCCGTTCTTAATCCTGGCGTGCCATATGGGCCCATGATGAATGCTTCTGAGCCATCTGGCAGCTGCTTATTTTTTATCCAAGTGTCAAATTTTTGTTTGAAGTTGGCAAACTGCGTGGAAGCGTTTATTTGATCAATTGTTGATACTCTATTGTCCCATCTTGAACTGTGATCTAAAAACGTATTACCATCTAGTGGAGATGAAACAACACAACCAACCGCATAATTGGAAAAAGAATCTTTTGAGTTCTTTAAAGTTAACCCATATGGAATATTTACATTAATTATGCTACGTGCACTGCTATCTGCTTGATTTGGTAAATTTTGATTTACAATATTATAATGCATAAGGGGAAATTTTTCCAATTTGTTGTATGCTTCATATTGAGAAGTCCCTGACTCGCGAAGGATGAACATACTTGTGCTTTTTCTGGCTTGTATTTGTTTATCTTCTGGCAGGAAGTAGCCAATGTTATTTTTTCTATACATTGTTTCATTTGCTATTGCTGGCTTTTCTATTCCAACTGGTAGTATTTTTATTTTTTTAATGTCGGGGTAGTCAATTTTTTGATTAATATAGATTTCATGTATTGAAATATCATGTGACATTAATGCCCCTTGGAATCTTTTTTCAGTTGTCGATTTAAAAGAGGGTGCTCTTCCAGTTAATTTTGGCTCTTCTCCAAGCACCTTTGATTTCATCGGTATTAATCCGTCGCTTTCAGTTATATCCAAAAAAGCATCTCTAGCAGTTATTGCTGAAGAATATGTGTTCTCAATCAATCTAGGTTTTTCATCATCTACTCGCCCTAAATAAATTGGATCTTCAAAGTCCTCTAATAAATCTCCATCTTGCTTGCGCCATGTAACCCAGACTGTTTCATCTTTTTGAGGCTTGTCCATTTTAGGCATGCTGGCTTTAAATGTCCCTAAGACTTGTTCTCGCATATTGATTAAATCATTATTCTCTTTTTTCATTTCTGGTAAAAAATCATAAAGATCGATTGTTGCAACAACATAAAATG
>Ga0114908_1001646_pt1 | contig 11219 bp, 7 predicted proteins | sample MalvireepMed_s17_FD_87292 | JGI IMG/M metagenome (GOLD analysis project Ga0114908, IMG submission 87292) | Marine viral communities from the Global Malaspina Expedition - Malaspina viral metaG DeepMed_s17 | ecosystem: Environmental > Aquatic > Marine > Oceanic | place: Mediterranean Sea... | reverse complement strand
GAATTATAGATACCAGTAAAATATTAGATTTTGGTCATTTTAGAAAAAGTAATGGTTACTGGCTACGGGGCATCTTCATCTAATTTTGCTTTGAAATTCTAACCTATAAATCAAAGGCATAATGATGAATTTAAATTTTAATACTAAAAAGATTGGATTATTCGCCATTTCAGGGATCATCGTTTTATTGATTATTCTTGCATTCGCTCCGAATACAATTGAGGAATCGGAAGACCACGCGGCAACTCCATTGATGGAAGTAAAAGTTGCCAATCCGTTATATGAAGAAATTACGGAATGGGATGAATACACGGGACGATTTGAAGCTAGTAATCGTGTGGAGGTTCGGGCCAGAGTAAGTGGATTTTTAGAAAAAGTTAATTTTAGCGATGGGCAAATGGTCGAAAAAGGACAGATACTTTTCGTTATTGATCAACGACCCTTTCGTATCGAACTTCAACGTGCAAAAGCAGGGTATGAGCAAAGCCTGGCAAGCTTGAAAACAGCGGAGGATAATTTTAAAAGAGTGGAATCTTTAAAAGAAACCGGAGCGGTTTCTACAGAGGAATTTGATCGCCGTAAACAGGCCTGGGTTCATGCCAGAGCAAGTGTGGCACTGGCCGAGGCAAGTGTGGATCATGCGCAATTAAATTTGGAGTTTACAGAAGTTAAGGCACCTATTTCTGGTCTGGTAAGTAGAGATAAAGTCAATGAAGGAAACCTTATCGATGGTGGTAGTGCAAATTCGACATTGCTAACAACTATCGTAGCAACCAGTCCTATCCATTTTTATTTTACAGAAAGTGAATCGGAATATCTAAAATACGTTCGTTTGGCTAATGAAGGAAAACGGGATAACGTAAGATCTGAAGGAATCCCTGTGATGATTAAACTTTCCGATGAAGAGGAGTTTACACATACAGCACAACTCGATTTTGTGGATAATGAAATAGACGTACAATCAGGAACCATAGAAAGTCGGGCGGTTATTGATAACGAGAATCACTTACTGGAACCTGGTATGTTTGGAAAAGCAAGAATCTCCGGAAGCGAAAAACATAAAGCATTGATGATTCCTGAGGAGATTATTGGTACCAACCAATCGCTTAGATATATATATGTTTTGGATAAAGACAATAAGGTAACCAGTAGAAATCTAAGTCTGGGACCGCTTCACTCGAATGGTCTTCGAATTGTTCGAACTGGTCTTGAGCCAGAGGATAAGATGATTATAAATAATCTTCAAAAAATAAGGGCCGGAATGTCAGTGACTCCAAAATCTGTCGAAATCCCATTATCAGAATAAAAAAATAAACCTTTAGTCAATGAATTGAATTATTGATCATAAAACAATTCATGCTGTAAATAATAAAGTCCCTTTAAATGACAGCCTTTTGAGATTGGATCTTGTAAGCAAGACTTGGGGTGCTAGTATAGCCATACTTAGGTTTTGCTTTGATGATGCTTAGTCCGCTTCCGAATGCTTTTATTTTAAGGATGATCTTTCAAGTTATCGAGGAAATCCTGGTTAAAAATTAATCACTATGAATTTTAGTAAACTATTTATTAATCGGCCGATATTCGCCGCCGTATTAAGTGTGCTTATACTTATTATAGGTGGCCTGGCCTATATCTCATTACCTACATCGCAGTTTCCGGATGTAGCACCACCAACTATCGAGGTGGTTGCCACTTATCCCGGAGCTAATGCTAAAACATTATCCGAAACCGTAGCCGCTCCAATCGAAAAGGAAATTAATGGGGTAGAAGATATGATCTATATGACATCACAGTCTTCCGCAGATGGAAGGGTCATCGTTCAAATTGCTTTTAAGCTCGGAACAGATTTGGATAAGGCACAGGTGCAGGTGCAAAACCGGGTCGCTATTGCAGAACCCCGTTTACCGGAATCGGTGAGAAGACTGGGAGTGACAACCAGAAAAGTATCTCCGGATATGTTAATGGTCATTAACCTCTATTCTCCAAAACAGACTTATGACCAAACCTATATGGCTAATTATGCTGTTCTCCAATTACGGGATGAATTGGCACGTATTAAAGGAATTGGGGACATCCAGCTTTTTGGGGCGGCAGAATATGCTATGCGTATCTGGCTGGATCCGGATAAGATTGCAAGTCTTGACCTTACCGCTGCCGAAGTGGTGGCCGCATTGAGAGCTCAAAATGTCCAAATAGCAGGGGGGACATTGAATACGCTACCTTCCGGGAATCAATCTGCTTTTGAAATTAATATTCAGACTCAGGGGAAACTTGTTTCACCGGAGCAATTCGAGAATGTAATTATTAAGGATAATGATGGACGTATTGTTCGCCTAAAGGATGTTGGAAGAGCGGAACTCGGTGCACAAAATTATACCACACGCGGTTATCTGGGAAAGAAACCCGCTATCGCTATGCCTATTTTTCAACAGCCCGGAGGAAATGCGCTGGAAACGGCACAGGAGATTCAGGATAAAATGAAGACACTTTCGACACGTTTTCCCGAAGATCTGAACTACGAAATTGCTTATAATCCAACCAAATTTATTCAAAAATCTATAGACGAGGTTTATCATACCATTTTTGAAGCTATTGTCTTGGTAATCTTTGTGATTCTCCTCTTTCTGCAGTCCTGGAGAGCGGCCATAATTCCTATTTTGGCTATTCCCGTTTCCTTAATCGGAACCTTTGCCGTGATGCAGGCCATTGGTTTTTCATTGAATACCCTGACCTTGTTTGGTTTGGTATTGGCCATCGGAATTGTAGTGGATGATGCTATCGTTGTGGTAGAGAATATGGAGCGTTACCTTCGAAAAGGATTTTCCCCGAAAGAAGCAGCGATAAAAACAATGGAGGAAGTGGGGGGAGCACTAGTGGCTATTGGTTTAGTGCTCATTGCAGTTTTTATTCCTACAGCATTTCTGGAAGGTATTTCCGGTCAGTTTTATAAGCAATTTGGGATGACTATTGCCGTTGCTACAGCGATCTCAGTTTTTGTATCCCTGACCTTAAGTCCCGCCATGGCCGCACTATTAATGCGCCACGAAGAAAAGTCGAATGAGAAAGCTTTTATACTCTTACGCCCCTTCGTGTTTATAGGTGATAAATTCAACCAATTCATGGATGTACTTTCGGATAATTATGGCAAATCTGTTCAAAAACTGGTTAGAACAGCAATGATGGTTATGATTGTGTATTTTGGACTTGTGGCGCTGACCGGTTTTGAGTTTAATAGGGTTGCAAAAGGTTTTATTCCGGCGATGGATCAACAATATTTTATTAGTGTGATCCAGTTACCTCCGGGCTCATCCCTTTCCCGTACAGATGATGTTGTACAAAAGGTGCTTGATATTTCGCTGGAAATTGATGGCGTGGAGGATGCTATTTCATTTACCGGATTTGATCCGACTTCCAATACCATCGCTTCCAATTCGGCTGTCGTTTTTCAGGTGCTGGAAGACTTTGATAAAAGACATGATAAGCATATTGATTATAACGAACTTATGGGAAATATCCGTGGACAGGTGGCTCAGATTGATGATGCTATGGTATTGGTGATTCCGCCGCCCTCGGTGAGTGGTATCGGAAATGCCGGAGGATTTAAAATGATGGTTCAGGATCGAGCTAACCTGGGAACAGAAAAATTATTAGAAGCTACCAATACGCTAGCTATGGCCGCCAATCAGGATCCTGTTTTAAGCAATGTCTTTAGCTTTTTTAATAATCAGACACCACAGTTGTTCTTAGATATCGATCGGGTTAAAGCCGAGAAACTTGGAATTGATGTACAGGATATATTCCAATCCCTGGAAATTTATATGGGGTCGGCCTTTGTCAATGAATTTAATTATCTGGGAAGAACATTTCAGGTGACCGCACAGGCCGATTCACCGAATCGGTTGACTCCTCAGGATCTTGATAAGATTCGGATCCGAAACCGCCAGGGCGATATGGTACCAATGGGAACTATTGCCAGCCATGAAAATACTTCCGGAGCCTCGAGAATTCCTCGATTTAATCTGTATCCCTCAGCTTCTTTAAATGGTGATTTTTCACCGGGATATAGTTCTGGGGAAGCAATGGATCGTATGGAGGAATTGGCAGAAGAAGTACTACCGGAAGGTATCTCATTCGAATGGACAGAGATCGCTTATCAGGAGAAACAGGCTGGGAATACCGCAGGTATTGCATTTTTCCTGGCTGTAGTATTTGTTTTCTTACTTCTGGCGGCGCAGTTTGAAAGTCTGGTTTTACCATTGGCCGTTATTTTTATTGTTCCCATGGTATTGCTATTTGCTATTCTAGGAATCGATATAGCAGGTTTGGATAATAATATTATGGTACAGATAGGCCTGGTTGTATTGGTAGGACTGGCTAGTAAGAATGCAATTTTAATTGTTGAATTTGCCAAACAACTGGAAGAAGAGGGAATGGAATTAAAGAAAGCTGTAATAGAAGCTTCGAAATTAAGATTACGTCCGATATTGATGACCGCGATGGCATTTATTTTAGGAGTAGTACCGCTGGCTTTAGCTACAGGAGCCGGAGCTGAACTTCGGGTCTCTTTAGGAATCGCAGTGTTTAGTGGAATGCTTGGAGTGACCATATTTGGAATATTTCTGACCCCAGTCTTCTATTATCTGGGAAGAAAATGGAGTTCAAGCTCCGATTCCAATACTATAAGTACAACAGAAAATAATATAAAGAAAGAATAGAATATGAAATATGTAATAATCATTCTAAGTATAGTAACATTAGTTTCCTGTGGGATACAAAAGAGAGATTATGAAATCTCCAATCCTGTCCAGGTTAATAATGAATTTTTAGCTCAGGAACTTCAAGATTCTATTTTTAATCATCAGGAAAACTTAACAAAATGGTGGACGGCATTTGGAGATCCGATACTAGATAGCCTGATAGAGCGAACTAGAGACAATAATTTAGATATTCACGTTGCTATAGCCAATTTTAAAGCCTCCAGAGCGGCCCTAACATCGACTAAATTTGATCGGTGGCCAGTATTGACCACAAATGCTTCTTATAACAGAACCCGATTAGGCGAAAATGTATTTGTTCCCGGGATGAATCCAACCTACAGTACATATAGTGGTAGTATAGATGCTGTATGGGAAACGGATATTTTTGGAAGGGTATCCAATAGGATTAAAGGGGCTTATGCCTATAATCAGGTCGTACTGTCGGAGATGCAGGCAGTTTACCTTCGAATCTTTGCTGAAGTAGCAAATCATTATATTGAGCTACGTGGCACACAGTATCTACTGGATATCGCGGAACGAAACCTAAAGGGACAGCAGGATACCTATGATTTGACTCTTAAACTTTCCGATGCTGGAACAAGTAATAGTCTTGATGTGTCAAGAGCGCTTGCGCAACTAGAAAGTACTCGGGCCAGTATTCCACCTTTACAGGCCAGAATTGAAGCGCTAAAAAATAGTTTAAGTGTTTTAGTCGGAGAAATTCCCGGTAAACTTTCCGATAAAATTATTGATAAAAAGCCTTTGCCAAGTTTACCGAGTACTGTAGAATTAGGAAGTATTCAGGACTTGTTGCGACGCAGGCCGGATGTTAGAAGGGCAGAGGCAGCTCTTCAAATGAAAATTTCAGCCTATAACATCGCTGTTACCGATTTATATCCAAAAATTGAGTTTGGTGGAAGCGTAGGATTTTCTGCCGTTGATTTTGCTAATTTTGGTAGTAAGGAATCCTTTACCTGGAGTCTGCTTCCAAATATTAGCTGGGCTGCTTTTAATTTAGGAAAGGTAAAACAGCAAATTAAAAAAAATGATGCTGAAACCCTTGCTGCTCTAGAGGACTATGAAAAAGTAGTGCTTGAGAGTCTGGAAGAAATTAAAACCAGTCTAAGCAATTATGCTCATGAATTAAAAAGACGGGAGATTTTAAAAACATCTTCATCGGCAAGCCTCAGAGCCGCTGAAATAGCAGAGAAGAGATTTAATGCCGGTTTGGATAATTTTATTGACTACCTCAGCGCTGATAACGCCTTACTTATTGCTGAAAATTCTCTGGCCAGAAGTGAAATATCATCGGCCAACGCTCTCATTGCGATTTATAAAGCTCTTGGGGGAGGTTGGGAGATTATTTCCAAGGAGGAACTGGATCAGCAATTTGAGGCTATTAAGCGAAAGGAGCCCTAGAATATTATCATCTATTTCAATGCACTTGAAGCTGTTTTTTAGAGATTTGCTACATTAGCTATATCCAAATACAAGGCTTTTAAGGGCAGACCACAAAAAAGAAAACGATACATACGCGTTCAGTGTGTATTAGGATTAAAATGAATAGTTTAATAAGACCATCATTTAATGGATAAAGGAAATATTCCTGTCTTTGATACTTTTAACGACTACTATGAAGCGATTGATTTTCCGCATAGAAGCCATATTCCCTATTTCGATATTTTTAAGGCTGATAGTCTTGAGCCTACGACAAGGAGGTGTATGCCTCCTTATCGTCAGGGATTTTATCAGATTGGACTTTTATATGATTTTGGAAAAACGGAATTTAATCTCAATACCGATGTTCTCAATTTAGAGGGACACCCTTTATTTTTTGTGGTACCGGGACAGTTTTTTTCCTGGTTCAGGGATAAAAATTTAAAAGGCTATTTTATCATGTTTAAAAAAGAGTTTCTAAATAATTCCTTTTCAGATCTGCTGCATGAATTTCCTTTTTTAAAAATATCGGAGAATAATCTATTGATGTTATCAGCGGAAGAATATCGCTCCTTATCCTTCGATATGGAACGCATGTTTTCCGTATCGAAAAACCCACATCCCTATCAGGAAAAGATGCTGGAAGGAATGCTTGCATCCTTCCTTTATTTTTGTAAGGCTATTTTTGAAAAGAATACACAAACCAATAATTATATATCCCGACCACAATTAATTACCAATCAATTTGAAATACTGGTCGATAAAATGTATTTGGATACCAAAAATGTTGGAGATTACGCGGAAGAACTTAATATAACGCCAAATTATCTCACAACAACCTTAAAGCAGTTAACGGGAAAAACAGCTAAGGATATTATCAGTGAACGACTATTCAATGAGAGCAAAAGTTTATTGAGATATTCCGGACTCGATATTGCTGAAATTTCTTATCGATTGAATTTTCAGGAGCCCACTCATTTCACTCGTTTTTTTAAGAAACATAGTGGACTCACCCCAAATCAATACAGAAAATCGTAATGGAAGAAAGAGTGAATTTAAATCGTATTATTAGGATTAAAGAAAATAAATTGTGCAGCATTCGTAGATTTGTAAAGTTAAAAGTAAAGTAGGTTATGGATAAGAATAGGGTTGCGATAGTAACAGAAGCAGGAAATGGATTGGGGAAAGCAATGGCCGATCTTTTAATTCATCAGGATTACATTGTGATTATAGCGGCCGCAGGAGAGAGTTATGATAAACTTTCAGAGGAAAGAAGTAATGTAAGAGAGTTTGAGCTTGTCCAGATTGATTTAAGCTCTGATAATAGTCTAGCCCATTTAAAAGATCTCGTAAAAAGGAAGTACGGAAAGCTTGATGTATTAATTAATAATGCGGAAACCGTGAATGGTTTTGGCCATAAAATTGATCAGTTAAATATTAACGATGTAAAATATTTATTTGAAATCAATTTCTTTTCGGTGCTTAAAATTATTCAGTTGATGAAACCATTACTCGAAATGAGTGCCCAGCCAAAGATCATAAATGTTACCAGTGCACTTGGCGATCTCTCGAAGATGAATGATGAAAACTTTTGTTATTCTAATTATACATTGACAGGATATTCCTGCGCCAAAGCCGCCTTAAATATGTATACCCATCTACAATGTAAAGAGTTTAAGCCCGATAAAATCAATATCTATAGTTTTGATCCCGTAAGCTTAAAAAATTGCACCTATAATTCTGTGATGATCTGTGATGAAATAAAAGAACAATTTATTTCTTTGATCAGATAAACCGCAAACCCAATAAGCCTTTCAGTTTACTATTGAATTATCGGGTGGAAATTTCTACATTTAATTATGGAAAATAATAATGAACTTGTAAAGCCGAAATCGAATAAACGATTTATAGAGTCTTCAAATTCATTTGAAGGTACAATCATTATACCTGATATTAGTGGTTTTACAGGTTTTGTAAATTCCATCGACTTTGCCCTTGGAAAGGAGATCACTATTGAACTCCTTCAGTTGATTATCGATCAGAATATTCTGAACCTTACCATTTCAGAAATAGAAGGTGATGCCGTACTTTTTTATAAAAAATCAGCATTGACATTGCAACAGGTGAAAAAACAATATGAAAAAATGTTGTTAGAATTTGGAAATAAAGTGAAGGCACTTAGTTCCACTTATGGTTTTGAAATTGACTTATCCTTAAAGCTGATTGCTCATTATGGTGAGATTTCAACTTATAATATTGGTGGTTTTGAAAAATTATACGGTAAACCGGTTATAGAAGCTCATCAACTACTAAAAAATACCATTACAAGTAATTCGTATTTCCTGATCACTGAGGATTTTTTTAACGCGACAACTGAAGCCCTAAAGAAACCTCATCAATCTGGAAGTAAACTTTGTGAAGTGTATGGCTCCCTTAAAGAAATTGGATATATCTTCTTTGATTATGAAACGGATCGGAATAATCCTTTAATCAATGGATATATTTGATGGAATGTTCTCACCAGGTATAGCTTTTCAGTTGTTGAATTGATTATAAAATAACAAGACCGCATTGCTTGTTATCCTATTTCCATTCCTTTTCCATATTATCTCTCAAATGAATACTTAGAATTTGAGTTATTCAGCGGCATTCCTAATGTACTGGATAGCCATTTCCAATTGCTCATCTTTTTTTCCGCTTAAATGCGCTATAGTCGGTTCAAAATGGATATCCGGTTGAATGCCTATTCGTTGAGTTGGTCTGCCATCTGGATAGAATATGCCCTGACCAGTAAAAATAAATTGATAGCCTCCAGGTAATGTAAGTCTCCTAACATCACCATCTGCTCCTGCAGTTTGGCTACCTATAACAGTGGTATTACTATTGAATTGTCTTAACATCATTGAAAACCACTCTCCCATACTTTGAGTATTTTGATTGACTAAAATAACGATCTTCCCTTTGTAAAGATCACCTATTGGTTTAGAACCATCTTCTGAAACATACATGTAAGTATTTAGCTCTTCTTTATTTTTAAATATCCCTATTTGGCGAAGGTCAGGAGTATAGTACCGTGCAAAAGCGAAAGGTGCTTTGCCCAAAAGCTTAGGAAGGTAATAACTGAAAAACCCAGGTGATTGCGGGTAATTTCTCATATCGAATATAAGCCCCATCTTACTTTTTAAGTCAGCAGATAAATCAAATAAATCATCATCATCCGGAAGGTCCTTATCATATAAATACCCTGCTCTGATTAAACTTATATCGTTCCCAATAGCTTCCATGCCTTTATATCCGTTTGTTTGTGCCCCTTCTTTGATAATATGCTTCTCTATAATTTTTTGGCTTTGTTGACGCTTTCTATCCAACATCACTAATCTCTGTTTTAATTTTCTTCCCTGCCGTTTCAACTTAATTTGTAGCACGCTATCTTTTAAATTGCTAAAAGCAAATGCATCGCCTCTAAAATTATTCGTTGTACTTAGTTCTCTATATTTAACCGCCTTATTTGAGGCTGGAAGTAGTAAAGCGCGATTATTTAACCATTTTTTTATCCGTATTCCATCAATTTCAATAATTTCATCTCCTATTTCCAGACCACTTCCCTTAGCCAGGGAATCGTTTAGAAATTTTGTGATAACCAGTTTATCTTCTTGTGCTTTATAATCAAAAGGCGGATAATACCGTACATTGAAAATTTCATTGACCATTTGCATGTTTTCTGGCCCCATTAAAGCTCCTGCATGAGTATCATTAATTTTAGCTGCCAAAATCAAAATTCCTTTTTCGTAACTTTTTCTGTTTCTGATGGTTCTAAAGAAAGGAATCATCTCGGTTAATACCTCATTCCAGTTTTCATCCATCACATACTTATAGGGGAAAAGATATTCAATTGCGTTCCATGCCTTTGCTAAGCTTAAGAGATTCATTGCTTCTATATCAAAAGTATACTGTTCATATTCATTTTCATTTGGAAGTGTACCTTCATAAAATAGGTTTGGGACATAATGATGCTTACCGCTTATATTAATTTGATTAGACAGGTTTTCTAAATTTTCTTTTAGTAAGGACGTATAGTTTTTGTTCTTAATCCAATGGTAATTGGCATTATTAAGTAGATATGGACCATTAATTAATTTAGCCTTTGGATAGACTTGTTTAGAAACAATAGATTTTGATCCATCGTTGTGAGTAAAGTCTACCATAAGCTGATTAAATTTATCTTTATCTGCATTTTTTACAGCATCGATCAGCTCTAAAAACACCTTGTCAGCATCAAAATGTCCAACAATACTTTTTTGAGACCTATATTTTACCAGCCCCCATATCTTTATAAATTGGTGAATATTATTGTTTTCAGCTTTAGCATCGTTTTGTTGTGCAAAGCCCATACTTAGGTTGCATAGTATAAGAATTAATAGTAAAATAAGTTTACGCATGATTTTTTGTTTAAATGGGAAATCAAAGATCAATTGAAAAAAGAGCTTTTCACAAAGCGATTGACGAATTGGTACATTCTCTTGACAACATCCAAATCTTCATAAGAACCATCTTGTAAAACTTTTCGGCTGTTTTATCATTTAAATTTACCGCTTCGTGTATTCTTTTTTCACTTAAGCTAATTATGGGCTACTTTTGAAGGATGGACAAAAAATGGTTGTTTGCTTTGCACTTGGGGTACTGGCTTCTGGTGATCACTCAAAATTTACTGGAAGCTCTTGGTACAGGAGTTTTGGGGACACAAACAGATTGGTTCCTGTTTTTTTCAATTGTACTGCCCGTAAAAACATTGCAAACTGCTTGTTTAGCCTTATTCTTTTATGTGAACTATCTGATATTGATTCCGTATCTCCTAAAAAATGGAAGCATTATAAAATATGTGTTTTCTTTGGTTGGAACAATATTGATTTTCAGTCCGCTTTATTATCTAATGGAACAAGTAGTCTATCCATTAATTGGATGGAAAACTTACTCTCAAGATCTTGATTTTCCTTCCGCAATTATAGTAACTTTAAGTGCCAATTT
>Ga0114908_1001645_pt1 | contig 11223 bp, 12 predicted proteins | sample MalvireepMed_s17_FD_87292 | JGI IMG/M metagenome (GOLD analysis project Ga0114908, IMG submission 87292) | Marine viral communities from the Global Malaspina Expedition - Malaspina viral metaG DeepMed_s17 | ecosystem: Environmental > Aquatic > Marine > Oceanic | place: Mediterranean Sea... | reverse complement strand
GCAGCACTAGGAACTGGAACTGCCACAGCGCGCAGGCGTCAGCGTGTCCAATGCCCTCAACCCACGCCTGCTCGACCAGCGCCAGGGGGCGAGCTTGGCAAAAGGCCGACCGAAAAAAGACAAGGCGATCAGCTTGAAGCGGACCAGGCGACGCCAGCCGCGCAAGACTGACGCCAAGAAGGCAGCGGCCAAGCTGGCAGCCCCCAAAGGTGCCCCCAAGGACAAGAAGGGGCGCAGCGTCATCGGGTCCAAGTCGTCACCATTCACCAAGGCCCTGCGTTCCACCAAGGCCCTGAAGGCTGCAGACCTGGCGCTGGTCGAGCAGGCGTGGGTTGAGGGCATTGGACACGCTGACGCCTGCGCGCTGTGGCAGTTCCAGTTCCTAGTGCTGCAGCGCGATCGGGCCGCTGGTGACCTAGAGCCGAAGAACTACCACACCGGCCTCAATCAACTCCTAACGGCCGCCGTCAAGCTGGCCGAGCTGGCCGACAAGCAGGGGGAGAAGGTGCCGGCCCAGGTCCAGATATCCTTCAACCTGGCCAGCCCGTCCATCGTACAGCCAGCAGAGCCAACGGGGATCTGCGGAGACGTGATCGATGTTGCCTGAGGTGGATATGGCGGCGATCTTCGCCCCCTACGGCAAGCAGGCGCAGTTTCTGGCGAGTCGAGCTCGTAACCGGCTGTTCCTGGGCGGCCGATTCGCTGGCAAGTCGTGGACGCTGACCCTGGACTGCTTGATGCAGGCCATGATCAACCCAGGCGTGCCAGGCGCGCTGCTGGGCAGGACGGAGAACGACCTGAAGAAGAACCTACTGATCTATCTGCAGAGCCATCTGGACACGCTGCAGGAGGCGACCGGGTTCAACTGGGTGAAGCGATACAGCGCGGGCGACCAGTCGATCGAGCTGCACAACGGCAGCACCATCTGGTGGAAGGGCTACGATCGGATCACCAAGCTGCGCGGCCTGTCCCTGGCCTGGGTGGCCTGTGATGAGGTGGCATGGTCCGAGACGGACAGCCTGACGGTGTACGAGACGATCCTACCCTCGATCCGCGTGCCCTGCCCCCGTCCATCCTTCGCCGCTGCCACCTCACCCAACGGCCTGCGGGGGATGGTGAAGCTATTTCGCGACCGTCAACTGGCAGAGGATCCCGAGTTCTTCGTCACCAGGGCGACGAGCTACGCCAACCCATATGTGGAACCCGCAGTTGTCGAGGCGTGCAAGTCCGCGATGGGTGCGCGGCGATTTGAGCAGGAAATTATGGCCAAGGCCCTTCGGCCTAGCTCCAGCGTGTTCGAATCATGGAGCAGTGAGCGCCACCTGATCAGCTACGATCCGAGATCGATCCAGGGCGGCCTGTGGATCTTCGGCATTGACTGGGGGGCCAATAGGGCCGCCGCCGTCGCGATCCACGTCGCGCCGAGCGGGCGCAAGGTGATCGTTGACGAACTGGCCCGCAAGCCCCAAAGTCGAGGCCACTGGCGGTCAGAGCTTCGCCAGTGGATCGATGCATGGACGGGCCACCGCCCGCCATACATGATTTCATCGGACAGGGCCGTGGTGATGGAGAATCGCTGGCTTGCAGGGGTCTATGGCGTCAAGCGGACCATGTGTATGACGATGTCCAGCAAGGCCGATCAGTATGTGCGGACGGGGATCCAAGTGATACAGGACGCCCTGGACCCCGCTGATGGCTCCGACCCCATGCTGCTTTTTAGCGACCGATTGCGCCAGATTGAGGACGATGAAGTGGCGGGCATCATCCCATCGATGATCAATTACCGCTGGCGCGTGGATCGCGACGGCAACCCGACCGACGTGGCCCTCCGTGACAATGTCCACGACCACGCCTGTGACGCCCTGCGCTACGCTATGGTGGCCGCCACCAAGCTGCCACAGCTCAACGGCGGCCGACTGCCGCACCAACTGACCACCAACGGGCCAGACGGCTCGACGGCCACACGACACGAGCACATGATGGGCGCAAGTCGCCCGCGACTGTAGGGGGCAAAGATGGGGCTGCTGAATCTGGCCAACATGGAGACGCTAGACGATCGGAAGTTCCGCGACCGATCGCGCCAGTTGTCGGAGTTCCTGCGCGGAGACTTCCGATCGGTGGCCTCCGAGCTGTCGTCTGCGTTCCCTAACACCAAAGGGCTACAAGAGAGATACATCCCCCTGGTCACACGCTTTGCTGATGAACTCAGCGGCTTGTATAGCCGCCCGGTAATTCGTCGCTTCGGCGGGCCTGGCACCGACCCGGAAGTGTTCCGCAAGCTGTCGGACATATACGAGGCCAGCGACATCGATCGGGCGCTCCACAACGCACATCGCGAGTTGTTGGTCCAGAACACTGTTCTGCTGGCTGTCTTCCCTGCAGGCGTGGGCCGCGTCCGGGTCGAGGCGTTCGCCCCCTGGCAGGTGGATGTCGAGACAGCCGTGCCGATGTTCGCCGACGATCTGCAGCTTGCCCGCCGCGTGTCGCTGCGCGTGCCGGTTGACACGACGGAGTCCAGCGTCGTCTTTGGATCGCTGGTGATGACGCCGGACGAGATATATCTGGACGACGGGGCCGCGCCCATCCCGATCTATGGCGGCGACACGCGGAACCCCTTTGGCCGGATCCCGCTGATCCCGCTGCGGCTGCAGACGCCGCTGCCTGGGCGCTTCTGGGCTCCGGTCAACGAACCGCTTTTGTCGATGCAGGTGGCGCTGTGCGTCTCAGAATCTGACACCGAGCTGCTGGTCCATCAACAAGCCTGGGGCCAGCGTGTCCTGGAGGGGGCGCAGCTTGGCCAGCTGGTCGAGGAACTGCAGATTGGCCCGGAGAAGGTGGTGGCCCTTTACTCCACCGACCCGACAGCCCCGAGTCCACGCCTGTCCATCGTGCAAGGCAACCCGCCACTGTCGCAGATCACCACCTGGACCGAGTCGAGACTGCGTCTCCTGTGCTCGATGTTCGACCTGAACGCGGACGCCTTCCTGCGTGTGAATACCAGCGTGACAGCCGCAGCCCGCAAGGCCAGCGCCGCCGATCGCGAGGAAGTGCGGAGCCGGGTGGAGCCGATCTTTACGGCCGCAGAGAGCGCCCTAGCGCGCTTGATCGCAGAGGTCAGCAATCTGACGGAGCCAGTACAGATCCCGGCTGACATTGATGTCAACGTCCGCTGGTCGACGTTCGACCCACCGCCCGACGACCAGGCAGCGGCCCAGGCTCTGCAGATGCAGGTCCAACTGGGCACGGTCAGCCCCGTGGACGTGGTCAGCCGCCGCGATGGCATCAGCCGTCAGGCCGCGCTGGACAGGATGAAGAATAACCTCTCCGAATCTCGATCGCTTGGTCTGGTGTCTGGCACTGACGAACCCGGCGAACAGATCGCGGCGGATCCACTGAACGGGGCACAGGTCACGGCCGCGCTGACCATCGTCCAAGCAGTCGCGGCCAAACTATTGCCGCGCTCGTCTGGCGTGCAGATGCTGGCGGGGTTCTTCAACATGCCACCGGCCCAGGCCGAGGCTGTGATGGGCGACACGGGCAAGGGCTTCTTTGCTACGGCCGAGGGCTAGACCATGCTCCGCGTCAGCGTGCGCTACACCAAGGGGGCCAAGGAGATCGCCCGCCATGACAAGGCGGCCTTTGATCGCATCCAGCGGCCCGTGCGGATCATGACAGCCACGGCCAAGCACATCGAGCGGCGCATGCGGAAGGGCCGCACGGCCACGCCGTCGCCTGGATACTCGACATCGAACCGTGGGCACCGCCACTACTGGGTCAGCGCGGCCTATGCACGCGCCGCTGGCGTCCCTGACTTCCTGATCGGTGACAACGCGGCGAAGTTCGCAAGCTCTGCAGCCTTCCACCAGGCGGCTGGCGTCCGCAATGGCACCTTCCGATCCACTGGCGAGATGTGGAAGGGCCTACAAGTCCGCAACGTGGGGGCCAGGGGGGCCGCTGCGATCGACTTCCGTGGGTCGAGCCTGGGGACGCGGGTCCACCCGGGCAGGACGAAGAAGGGCAGACTGCGGAAGCGCCCGCCGAAGGTCCGCAACCAAGTGAAGGCGGGCACGATCTGGCGCTCGATGAAGGTCAACGTGATCCAGCCAACCGACGACGAGACAAGCGCGTGGCTGGACGCCGTGGTGGTCTGGACCGCCGAAGCTGTCCACGACAGCCTGGACGCAGAGATCAAAACCTACCACCCCAGCGGGAACCGCCAGCTATACAAGCGGATCCTTGCCACCACCATGAGGAGATAACCATGGCCAAGAAGAACGCCCCAGAGGCCCCGCCAGAGGCCGAAGAAGTCGCAGAGGCTACAGAGACGCCCCCAGAGGAAGAGAACGCCGCAGAGACGCCGCCAGAGGCCAAGGAGGCCGCGCCTGATGATCTCCAGGCGGCGCTGGAGGAACTGCGCGCCCAGGTCAAGAGTCTGACCGCAGAGAAGGAGGCGGCCGAAGCGACGGCGAAGGCCGACGCCGAAGCGGCCCGACAGGCTGCGCTGAGTGACGCCGAACGGCTGGCCGAGGAGCGCGCCGCATGGCAGGCCGAGGTGGAGGGAGAGCGCGGACGGCTCAAGGGAGAGGCCCGCGCCCAGGCGCTGGCCAAGATGGGCGTGCTGGAGAAGTTCGCAGCCTTCGCCCCGGACGTTGACGTTCGCGACAAGAAGGGCCAGGCCGAACTGGAGAAGTGGGCGAAGGAGAACCCGGAGCTGCTGGCCCCCCGCGACCAGCCAGCGGCGTCCAAGCCTGACGCGGCCCCTGGCCGCAAGGCATCGACCAAGCTACAGGAAATCCTCTCTGGCAAGCGCAAGTCCATGCTCGTCAGCCGCGAGAGCATCGAACGGATGGCGAATAACTGACTGCTCTGGGTAGGACAGGTTGTGTCCTACCGCTCGAGCAGTAGGACAGGTTGTGTCCGATCAACCCTTGACCGATTCGATCGGCGGCGTTTACACTGGCCCCCGTTAGGAGTGATCTATGGCAGACAAAAAGAAGCCCGCACCCAAAAAGAGAGCATCACCACCGAAGCAGAAGCCGATCGTCGCGCCCAGCCCTGAGCAGGTCGCCGCCGCCCGGCAAAAGCGGAAGGATGCGAGGGCCGATCATTCGTTCAAATCTGGCACCGTGTATGGGCTGGACGAGAAGGAGTGGGCGTCAGCTACGATCGATCCTGATCTGTCCGATGGCCAGATCGAGCGGAGTCGCCGCCGATATCTGGCCAAGGGCTGGATCGAGCTAGAGGGGGTCCACGCTGTCAGCGGGTACCCGGTTGGAGCGATCGTCTTTCTGAAGAAGCAGGCCGACTATAAGCGCGACCATGACGATATGGCAGCCCGCCGCCTTGCGGTCCGCCGCCGAAAGTCTGGTCATCAATCCACCACTCTCTAGCCACCACAGGAGGCTGTCATGGCCCAAGATCTCGACAATGTAAAACAAATCTCCCAAACCACCTTCGTCGATCAGCTTGCTGAAGGCACTGAAGACTACCTCCGCTGTTGCACGCCGATCACCGGAGCGGGCGCGACCGCGCACGTGATGACCACCAATGCTGGTGGCCCCCCCACGGAAATCAACTCTGCTAGTACGAGTTTGACCGCCCGTGACCTCAATTCTGGAATCACGACTGTGACGCAGCAGGCGTGGGCGATCAAGCACACCATGCCCTGGTCACAGCTCAACTGGTCGATGAATCTGGCCGAGGACGTTGGAGCCCAGCTTGCCAACGCAATCGCCAGTAAAATCAACGAGTTATACTTCGAGACCCTTGAGTCGGCCCTAACTACCTCGCATCCTATGATCGGGGCGGGTTTTGGGGAAGTCGGAGTTGGTCAGAATATGATCGACACAAACCACCAGTTCATGCAGACCACTGCAGAATCTGGGAACCAGTCGAATAAGCAGACCGCGATTTTAAGCGAGGCCACGCTCAAAATCATGCTGCAGCAACAAAGAAAATGGAAAAACCAACAGGGTATCGTGCAAAACTTCAGCAATTACGCTGACTTGTGCCTGGTTGTTGGTGCCACCAACGAGTTCCTGGCCCGCGAGCTGGTGAACTCGCCGTTGAGCGGCCAGGACAACCAAATAAATACCCTGCAGGGTATTGCCGACGTTGTCTGCTACGGCGGCCTGAGCGACGAGGACGATTACTTCCTCGTCAACAAGCGCCTGAGCCCGATCAACCTGTGGATTGGCGAAGCGCCGACCATGAGCGTCCGCGAGTCGGAAGACGGTGTATTTGTTCACTTCGTGGCGAAGGCACAGGCAACCGGCTTTTTCAAGCCCTCTGCGGCTGGCCTCTGTGGTTCGAACGTCGCCTAGACCAGCAACGCGGCAGGCCCGTCGCTGACACATGACATCGACGGGCCTGCCCTCCGTCTGCGGGGGTAGGCCATGGACATCGAGCTACTGCACAGCGCCGCGACACCCATCGAGCACGCCGACGACGCGGGCCTGATTGCTACGGCCTGCACGGTGACCGTACGGGACAAAGACGGCGCGACGGTGGAGACACCGGCCGCCACGTTGCCCACGGCTGCAACCACCACCACGGCCGCGACAGAGTCAACCATCACCCTGACCGCCACCACGGGGTTCGCGGTCGGTGATCCGATCCAGATCGTCAGCGACGGCGTGACCTACACCGCGAAGATTGCCCGGATCGACGGCTCTGTGGTTCATCTGCTGTCTGGTCTGCCCCTGGCGGTGGACAACGGATCGACGGTCAAGCTGACGAAGATCACGGCCAGCGTGGCCGCCCCAGGCTCGACCAAGATCGGAGACACTTGGCAGGTGGAGTTCAGCTACACCGACGCGGCCAGCGTGCGTGGCTTCGCTGTGTACGAGGCGCAGGTGGTGCGCTGGCTCTTTACCGGCGGCGCGACCGCCGAGGACGTGCGCGACGTGCTGGCGCTCGCATATCAGGACGAACGATCGGAGCAGTTCTGCGCGCAAGTGGCCGACCGGGTGAACGCGAAGGTCAAAAACGCCCTGGAGGCGTCAGGACGCCGGGCGCATCTGTATGCAGGCGGCGGGTCCGTTTTCTCCGAGGCTGTGCAAGCCGGGATCCGCTGGGTCTTGGCCGAGCTGGGGATCGCGCCCATGGGCGACCTGGTCAGCACGATCAGAGAGTTTCGCTTTGCGTTCGGAGACGAGACAACCCGCGTGATCGCAAGCCTCAAGGGCTACGATTCAGACGCTGACGGCAAGGTCACGGGTGCCGAGCGGACGGTATTCTACACCCTGCGGGGGGTGCGATGATGGCGACCACCGCCGCCGCGTTGCTCGACACCCTGGCCACCCGGATCGAGGCGCTAGATCCAGACGACAAGGCCAGCAGTGATGACGTCTACCGCTGCACCATCGGGACCCGGATGATGATGCGCGGCGGGCGGGCTGTCCTGCTCACAGCCCTGGGCGCGAACCGCGTAGCCGGGGGGCGGACGTGCTCCGACTGGCAGACCGAGATCACGATCGACGTGTTTTATCCAGAGGGACAGAACACGATGACCAAAGCCCTGGTGGACGCGGAACAAATCTGCGGCGACCTGTACACCTGGGCCACGACAGACAGCGATGTGCTAAAGATAGACCCCGATCTGGCTGCTCCGGGGTCGCCATCTGATGGAGAACTGGTGTACTCTCGCACCGTGCTTCTAACCTACCGGGGCACCTACTAACGGAGGCCGTCATGGCTAATTGGACCGATCACAGTCTACTCTTTGCCACTCAGGCAGACATCACAACGGTGACGACGGCGGGCAAGTCTGACCACGTCGCGTTGCTCTGTGATACGCCTTCGGTCAGTTTTGACACGGAGATCACCGAGTTGGAGCTACTGACAGGCGCAGTCGGTGGCGCTCCCGAGCGGCTGTCTGGCCGTCGCAGCGGCTCGATCAGCTTTAACGTCCCGCTGCAAGGGCTGAAGGACGGATACGACCCCGACGCCGAGCAGCCTGGCGGCGCACCGGATTCTGGCGCGGAGGTCATCCCGCCGATCCTGGCGCTGATCGGCAACGCGATCGGGTCCGCGATGGGCTCGCTTGCTGGTGCCAATGACACGGCGAAGACTGCCAACTTCTTCAGGGGTGCCAACTCGATCTACTCCGGCGTGCCTTATGGCAGCGGCAAGGTCGCCAGCAGTTCGGGCCTCTCCAATATCGTGGTAGACGACGCCGGTATGTCTGGCGACATCACCCCCGGCGAGTTCGTGGTCACGGCCACCGCCGACACGGTCACCAACGCCATGACCGGGTTCGTCAAGACGAAGGCCCTAGAGGTGCTGACGTTGTTTGAAGATGCGGTCAATCAGGTGACTGACGCTGGCGCGCACGTCTACGGCACCGCCACGGTCTGGCAGTCTGACGCCGAACCTGTCCCGCTGACCATCCGCTGGTGTGGCCAGGCGACCGAATTCGAATACATCCTGTCTGGCTGCATCTGCGAGTCGTGGTCCATCAGCCTGAACGCGGGCGAGGTGCCACAGGTCGCGATGACTTATCGCTTTTACAACTACTCGATGAACAAGACAGAGGGTGGCCTGGTGGTGCCAGACGACTATGAGCGGACGCCGCAGATCGTGGGCGACCAGAACGCGCAGGCGACACTGGACACAGACGCCACCTGTGGCCTGGAAGATGTCTCGATCGCATGGTCCGCGACCATCCGCGAGATCATGTGCCACCACGCCGAGCAGGGCGTTTCGTCTGCGACGGTCATCAAGCCCCGGATCAAGGTGTCTATGTCGGTCCCGCACGATGACGGGGACGCGATCTACAATTCCGCAGGGGTCGCCGGTAACACCGGGCAGCATATCTGGCAGTCGCGCCTGGAGCTTGGGTCAACCACCAGCTTGGGGATCTACGTCGGGGCGACTCCCGGCCGATGCTTTGGGATCCTTGTCCCAGCGGCTTACATTGTCGCCGCTCCCGGCGTCGATGTGGGTGACATCGTCCGCTACAGCCTGGAGCTGGAGGCTACCGCGTACACTGGCGACGACGACGACGACGGAGCATCCACCGGAGTGACCCCGCTGGATAGCCTGTTTCGGCTGGGGATGGGGTAGAGCATGGCGATCGACCTGACAACCAACGGCAAGCAGATCGATCTGGTCTACAGCCGCGATCCAAGCGTGACCTTGACGCCAGAGGCCGCTGAACGCCTCACAAACGGCGAGGATGGGCCAAGGCGGGCATGGGTGCCCCTGCGGGACGTTGCGGACGCTGACGGGGCCACTATGGCCACGATACGGTGTCTGAACTTCATCGAGGCGCAGCAGGTTGACGCCACCGAAGACGCCGCCGATCAGATCATGGCAGCGATCAAGATCGGCTTGATCGAGATCGACGGCAGCGCAGAGAAGGCCCAGGAGTTCCTGGCCAGTCCGTCTGCTTCCCCTGTGATCCCACTGTATGCGGCGATCATGGAGGAGAGCTGGGGAAACTGAGCGCGGGTGCCCAGTCCGTCGCCATCGGAGGGACACCCGTGACGTTCATTGGCCTAGCTCCGCACCTGTTGACCATCTGGCGAAATGAAAGCCTGTATCGCCGCGCCGTCTGGCGCTGCCGCTGCAAGTCTGGGGCGTGTAAACGCGCCCCCACTGCAGACCTACCCGGTGGCCGCTGGTCCGTGTGCCCGTACGGCATCCTGCGCGGCCGACACTTCCAGACGTGCATGGCGATCTGGCGCGCTGCCCAGGTCAGTCCGATCAGTGACTGGCCAACCGGGTGGCCCGCGTGGGTGGTTGGCGGCGTCCTGGCCATCGATGACGCGATCAAGAAGATCCGCAGCGATGCGGCGAAGGGGTAAACGATGGCAATAGCAGCCGCCAGAGTACAGACCACCATCAAGATCGACGCTCAAGATAGCGCCAGCAAGGCGATCGAGCGCGTCAACAAGGGACTTGGTAGGACAGGCAAAGAAGCCAAGAAGGTGGCGAAGGACACGGCCAAGCTCGATCGCAACTTCTCCGACATGAACGACACGGCGGGCCAGGGTGCGAAGGACACCAAGGAGGGCCTGGAGGGCGTCCGCGAAGTCCTGGGTGGCATCAGCCCAGAACTGGGCACCATTGCCACGGGCTTCGGCGGGATCGAGAAACTCACCAAGGCTCTGCCCGGCCCCCTTGGCATCGCTGCCGCTGCTGTCGTCGGCGTGGCTGGTGGTGCGTTTCTCTTGCACAAGCGGTTGTCAGAGGCAACGGCCAAGGCCCGCGAGTTGGGGGGCACTGGCTTTGCTGAGGTGCGCGATCAGTTGGACGCAAGCGTTGACGGTGCGGTCAAGCTCACGCAAGCGATGGATGATCTATCAAACAAGGCGCTCCGGCCCAGCATTGGATTGTTGCGCGAGATAAGGGATCGCGCTGAGTCGATGGGGCTTGATGGTGAGGAGGCCATGACGGCCTATGTTGAGGCGATCAACAAGGGCGGCGATGCGATCAAGGATTTTGGCCGCAAGTTTGGCCCCGTGATCAGTCAAGCGGAGACGTTGGTTGATATAGCCAAGCGCCTGTCGATTGATGTTGACCTCCTGGGCATCCAAAAGACGTTGACCACGGCGGGCAAGCTCAAAAAGAATCTTGAGGATCAGCAAAAGGTGCGCCAAGCCATCGCGGCAGAGGAGGAGCGGATCGGCAAGTTGCGGACCACTGTGGATCACTCCACAGAGATCAGCCGCAAGCGACGACTACAGTTGACCGGAGAGATCGCCGTTGTTGAGGCCAAGCTGGACAAGGGATCGCGCGCTGAGTTGAGGCGGCTGGAGGACGCCACCGTACAACTCAACGTCAACATGGAGGCCCGCCGCCGGTCGGCAGAGTTGCAGCGCGAGGACGCCACGGCTATCGCGCTGCTCAAGGCCCAGCAAGCCGCCACAGACAACGATGCGATCAAGGCCCAGATCCAGACTCAGATCAACGCGGTACAGCTTGCCGGGGTCGAGCGCCAGCGGCGGGTGATCAAGTCTGGGATCTTGGATCTCAGCAAATCGGAGGCGTTGATCGAGGGGGCAAAGCTCAAGATCATACAGGCTCAGATCCGTGCCGGCGACTTGACCAGGCGCGAGGCGGCGGCGGCCAAGGCTGAGGCGCTCCGCAAAAAGCGGCGGGCCAAGCATCTGGCGGCCGTCAAAAAGCGGCGGGCGGCCGAAAAGGCGGCATCCGATGAGCAGCGCAAGTTGCTGATAGAAAACCGCAAGATCCTTGATGATATCACCGATCGAGATG
>Ga0114908_1001638_pt1 | contig 11276 bp, 8 predicted proteins | sample MalvireepMed_s17_FD_87292 | JGI IMG/M metagenome (GOLD analysis project Ga0114908, IMG submission 87292) | Marine viral communities from the Global Malaspina Expedition - Malaspina viral metaG DeepMed_s17 | ecosystem: Environmental > Aquatic > Marine > Oceanic | place: Mediterranean Sea... | reverse complement strand
CTGTAAGATCTTCAAAAGTTGAGTTTGTAAAAAAATCGCTTCCATTTATCGAATATTGATAGGGAGCAGTTCCTCCAGAAACAGTTCCTGCGGAAATTGTTGCATCATTCCCACCAAAACAAGAAACGTTTGTGCTCGTTGGTGCCGTCATTTCTAATTGCTCTGGCTGGGTAATTTCGATATTGTTAGAAATCGAGCAGTTATTTTGATCAATTACCGTCAGTGTATAATTTCCGGCTGAAAGATCTTCAAAAGTTGAATTTGAAAAAAAATCGCTTCCATTTATCGAATATTGATATGGAGCAGTTCCCCCTGAAATAGTTTCCGCAGAAATTATCCCGTCATTCCCACCAAAACAAGAAACGTTAGTGCTCGTTGGTGCCGTCATTTCCAATTGCTCCGGCTGGGTAATTTCGATATTGGTAGAAATCGAGCAGTTATTTTGATCACGCACCGTTAGCGTATAATTTCCGGCTGAAAGATCTTCAAAAGTTGAGTTTGTGAAAAAATCGGTTCCGTTTATCGAATATTGATAGGGTGGTGTTCCCCCGGAAATAGTTTCCGCAGAAATTGTAGCATCATTTCCACCAAAACAAGAAACCTTGGTGCTAATTGGTGCCGTCATTTCCAATTGCTCCGGCTGGGTAATTTCGATATTGGTTGAAATTGAGCAGTTATTTTGGTCAATTACCGTCAGTGTATAATTTCCTGCTGCAAGATCTTCAAAAGTTGAGTTTGTAAAAAAATCGGTTCCATTTATCGAATATTGATATGGAGCAGTTCCCCCTGAAATTGTTCCTGCGGAAATGGTTCCGTCATTTCCACCAAAGCAAGAAACGTTTTCGGTAGTTGCCACCGTCATTTCTAATTGCTCTGGCTGGGTAATTTCGATATTGGAAGAAATCGAGCAGTTATTTTGATCACGCACCGTCAGCGTATAATTTCCTGCTGCAAGATCTTCAAAAGTTGAATTTGTAAAAAAGTCGCTTCCGTTTATTGAATATTGATAAGGTGGTGTTCCCCCGGAAATAGTTTCCGCAGAAATTATCCCGTCATTCCCACCAAAACAAGAAACATTTGATGAGGCAAATGATTCGATTAGAAGTTCATTTGGCTGAATTATGGTTATGGATTCACTACCGTTATTTCCTGCATCATCTGAAACTGATACAATATATGTGCCTGATTCTAAATTCGAAATATCCTCAATTGATGATGTAAACGAATTTGGTCCCGACCAAACATAGGTGTAATTACCGCTGCCCCCAGATACTTCAATATTAATACTACCATTGCCAGCATTATAGCAAGTTAAATTTGCTTGTGAAGAAGTGATAATAAGATCCTCTTCCAGTCCAAAAGATGTGGATTGGTTTGTAAGGAATATTATAAAAAATAATCCCAGTATTACAATAGCACCGGGGAAAGTAGTTTTCTTCATAGGCATTTTTGCGTATGCTTCTTCAACTTTACTCGATAATCGAGATTATATTTTCCGATTCTATTTAGATTTCTATCCTTTTAGAAATGTCTCGGAATAAAATCATTTTCTAAATATATCTATTAGACTCGCCTTTAGATAGTTCACTATTTTAAATTTAAGGTCAGTTATTTTCAAACATTTGTATGAACTTAAATTTTTACAGGGGCGAATGTAGTGTTTTTATTTAAAAATATCGATAAAAGGTTGATTTTTAGGGGTAAGTGTTATTTAAAATACCTTTTTTTTCTTTTTGTTAACTTATTTTAAGAAGTGTTGTAAGTTAATTTTAGTCCTGGTTTAATTTGTTGAAATTTGAAATTTTCAAAATAAAAAAGCCATCCAATTTGGATGGCTTTTTTTGTAAAATATTATAAACTGAAAGATTACTCTTTCATAAAAGGATATTTATAATCTGTTGCTGGAACAAAGGTTTCTTTAATTAGTCTTGGAGAAATCCAACGCATTAAGTTTAATTTAGATCCTGCTTTATCGTTGGTTCCACTTCCTCTTGCTCCACCAAATGGTTGCTGTCCTACAACAGCACCTGTTGGTTTATCGTTAATATAGAAGTTTCCGGCAGCATTTTGTAAGATATCTGTAGCTTTTGCAGCTTCATAACGATCTCCAGAGAAAATGGCTCCGGTAAGTGCATACTCACTTGTATTATCCACGATGTGAAGTGTTTCTTCCCACTTATCGTCTTCGTAAATGTAAATAGTTACTACCGGGCCAAAAAGCTCTTCTTCCATAGTAGTATAATGCGGATCTTTAGCCAAAATAACTGTTGGTTCTACAAAGTATCCTACAGATTTGTCATAATTACCACCAACTACAATTTCAGCATCGTCGTCTTTTTTTGCTTTATCTATGTAAGATGCAAGCTTATCGAAAGAACGTTCGTGAATTACTGCAGTGAAGAAATTAGTTAAATCTTCTGGAGAACCCATTTTAATTGACTGAACATCCTCTACAAGGAAATCTTTGATCTCTGGCCATAAGCTTTTTGGAAGGTAAACTCTGGATGCAGCACTACATTTTTGTCCCTGAAATTCGAAAGCTCCCCTAGTAATTGCGGTAGCAACTTGTTTAGGATTTGATGTAGGGTGTGCGATAATAAAATCTTTCCCACCAGTCTCCCCAACAATTCTTGGGTAAGATTTATAGGTATGGATGTTATTACCAATTTTAGCCCAAATATTTTTGAATACAGCGGTACTACCAGTATAGTGAATACCTGCAAAGTCTGGACTTTTAAGAACAGTATCGGTAATCATTTCTGGATCTCCCATTACCATATTAATAACACCATCTGGCACACCTGCTTCTTTAAAAACTTCCATTAAAACCTGTGCAGATAGCATTTGGCTATCACTTGGTTTCCAAACTGCAACGTTACCCATTAAGGCAGCACTACTAGGTAGGTTACCGGCAATTGCAGTAAAGTTAAACGGAGTAATGGCATAAACAAAACCTTCTAATGGTCTATATTCAACACGGTTCCAACATCCATCTGAAGAATTTGGTTGCTCGTTGTAAAGCTCTGTCATATACTCTACGTTAAAACGTAGAAAATCACAGATCTCTGCAGCCGAGTCTATTTCTGCTTGAAAAATAGTTTTAGACTGTCCTATCATTGTAGCAGCATTCATCTTTTGGCGATATGGCCCAGAGATTAAATCTGCAGCTTTTAGGAATACAGCAGCTCTTTGTTCCCATTCTAATTTTGCCCATTTTTTACGAGCCTCTAAAGCAGTTTCAATGGCTTGCTCAACATGTTTTTTTTCAGCTAAATGGTAAACTCCGCATTCATGTTTGTGGTCGTGAGGAGGATTAATGCTGGCCGTTTTGCCGGTTCTAATCTCCTCAGAACCTATGTAAAGCGGTACATCAAATTTAGTATTGTATAGCTCTTTATATGTTAATAATACTTCTTCTCTTTCTGGTGTTCCCGGAGCGTAAGTTTTTACTGGTTCATTTACGGCCTTAGGAACGTGAAAAAATCCTTTTCCCATGTTATTGTATTTCTTGTTTTTATAGGTTTTTAATTCATTCTAAAGGTAAAAAAATAATAAAGAATTAAATTAACCAAATTTAGCTTTTAAGTAAGCTTAACTTTTTTCGTACTTTCAGCTTTTCGTTTAAGAAAAAATTATGTGTACAGTTAGTATTTTTCCTAAGGGAGAAGATTCAAATTCTTTCGTATTAAGCTTTAACCGCGACGAGGCGACAGAACGCCAAACTTTTGCTCCAGAGCGAGAAAATGTTAATGGATGTGAAATGATTTTTCCAAAAGATGCCGTTGCCGGGGGCACTTGGCTTGGTGTGAGTGAGAAAAATCGACTGGTGGGCATTATGAATGGCGAATTTAAAGCACATAAGCGAAATTTGCCATATCGAAAAAGCAGGGGAGTGGTAGTTAAAGAGTTTTTAGCTACGGAAGATATAAAAACGTATGCTGAAAATTACGATTTTGAGGGTATAGAACCTTTTACGATGTTGTGTTTAGAATGGACTTCAGATTTAGTAATTACTGAAATGGTTTGGGATTCGAAGCAACTTCATCTAAAAAATATCCCTCTGAAACCTCGAATTTGGTCCTCATCTCCGTTGTATAATTCAGCAATGAAAAAGCAACGAGAAGATTGGTTTGATGATTTCAGAAACAAAACAACTATCACTGCTGAAGCTATTTGGGATTTTCACCATGAAGCAGGTGTAGGCGATCGAAATATAGATTTAATCGTAGATCGTGGATTCTTAAAAACGCAAAGTATCTCTCAGGTTGAAATTAGCGAAAATAAGAAGCAATTTAAATACGAAGAATTAGCTACCGGAAATATAAAAACAATTTATCTGGACGATTTAGTTTAGAGCAAATGGAGCGCTTAACTTAAAACAAGGTATTTGTACTCTAAATTTTCTGGTAGAAGTGAAATTAATCATGTTGTAGTAACCACTCATTGCGCCAAATGGCGTGTTTAAGAGACAACCGCTTTGGTATGTGTGCTTTTCACCTGGTTTTATTACCGGTTTTTTTCCAATAACGCCTTCACCTTCTACAGTTTCGGTTTTATTTAAGGCGTCTTTAATCTTCCAGAATCTTGATTTTAATTGTACAGAATCGTTGCTTTGATTTTCAATAGTTACCTTATAACCAAAAGCATATTTTACCTGATAGCGATCGTAAAGAATGCCATCAAAGAATGTTTGTACAGAAATTTTAATGCCTTTAGTAATTTGTTCAACCATATCCAACCTCTAAAAAAATGCGAACGAGCCAAATACCGATAATAGCCCCACAATTGTGGCTAAGGTAAAAAATATTATGTTGAGAATCACAAATTTAACAATGGTTTTGAATTTTCCCTGTTGGTAGAATTTTCGTAGTCCCTGGTATAAATATCCTATAAAAATGATATTCGCAATATTTACGGCATAGCTGTTTTTTGTGAGATAATCTATAATTAGTGCAAGACTATATAAAATGAAGCACATACTTTGCGTATGGAAAGCAAATGTAAGATGCTCCATATAATTATATTTAGATCGAATATACAGCAAGCTTAAGAAGAGTGTGAAAATAGGCAGAAATACAAAAATGATAAATGGAAGCTTACTAATTAGATAGTTAAGAAAAAACTGTGGGTTTTCGCGTAAAACTTTAAAATCGATAACTTTTTTATATAACCAACGATTATAAGCAGAATTTTTAAGTTCTAATTTATTTAAAGCGTCTAAGGCAATTGCATTTTCGGTTTCCTTATAATAATGATAAAATAAGTTGATTTTAGCACTAAATGCATCGCTTATAGACATCGTGTCTATTTGTTTTTGTGTTACTAAGTAATCTTTATAGCTCTTTTTTTCTGAAGACTTAAATTTAACTAGAGAGTCGAGTTCTTTAAAAGGGATACCTTCAACTTCAATATCTACGTGGTTATTTTCGTTGATTTTTTCTATTTCGTTAGCCAGTTCTTCTGGCTCTTTTCCCAGATTTAATCCTTCAAATGAGGTATCGTAGCCGTATATTAAAAAGAAAATAATAGCGGTAGTTAGGAAGAAACGATAAGGATTAACATAGCGCATTCGTTTCCCCTGGATATAATCTTTCGAGATTTTTCCCGGCTTAAAAAGAAGTACTCGCATGGTTCTAATAAACCTGGAGTCGTAGGCAAAAAGACCAGAGAAGAATTCAGAAAAGAAATCGCCCAGTGCAAGTTTTTTGGTAGAGTTTAACTGGCCACAATTTGGGCAAAATTTATGCTCTTCTTCTAAACTTCTTCCGCAGTTAAGGCATTCTTCACCGCGATACTTCACTAAAGATCGCTTAGATTTCATGTAATTATGTGCAATTGGTTAGTTGCTAATATTCTCGGAGTTTGCCATTCCCATTCCTATAATCCTGTCGTATCTTCCCCCGATTTCTCGATAATATATAAGCACGCGATATTCATTTTCAGTTTCGTCGTAATTACCACTTATAAAACCATCATCAATACTTCCGTCTTCGTTTACAAGAATGTATTTATAATTGTAGTAACCCTGTTTAAAAAGGCGGGCATTTTCGTAATATCCGGTTTCTTCGTTGTATTTAAGCGCTGTACTGTTATCGATCGTGAAATTATTAAAATTTCCGTAAATATGTAATTTTCCACCATTTAATGCTTCATAATTTTTTAAAGAGAAGTGAATCCAGGTATATTCAGCTTCAGTATTTACGTCTTCAGCATCAAGTTGTCTAACAACAAAACTACCGTTAATATCTGGATTATAGGTGTATGGAGTAGTAGCTCTTGCAATATCTCTATTTAAATAATGATGATAAAGTTGATCTACATCGATTCTTGCAATATCTGTAGTTGTGGCTCTTAAATCTTTAGTGTCGAATTGTAAATATTCATTCCCTCCCCAAAAAGATGTTGGCATATCATAGCGATAAATTAATTGGTTGCCAACTGTATATTGAGGTTTGATATTCTTAATGGCAGTTTTTAAATTGTTATTCTGGATAATTACTGGTTTTACCGTTTGATCTGGATTTCGTAATAAAATATTGGGAGATTCTACTGTGAAATTCACTACTTGTTTTGTGTCAATAAAATTAAGATCTCTGGCTCTTTTTATGGCTGTTTAAATATTAGTTTTAGACTCGTAGATCATAAATTTCCTGGAAAAAACTAATTCTTCATTTTCATTGAAAATTTTGATCATATAGTTTCCAGAAACTTTTAAAGCTTTAGTGTATTGGTTTGGAATACTTAATTCGTAGTGCGAAAAGGGCTGAAGTGTGTTGTATGAATTGCGATAGTTCATAATTCTAATATCATCCAGGCCTTCTAGATATTCATTTTTTGATAGTTGAGTTGGTTTCCAGTCATAATCATAATGCTCTATTTGGTAATAATAGTCGGCTTCATCACCAATTATGTCATCGAATGTTAAATTTAACATTCCGTTTATGGGGATAATTGGGTTGCCGTTATTGCGCGTGTTTTCCCCATATAATTGCACAGTTCTTATGTAATTTGGCGGCGCGGTTTCTTCTGTTGTCTGGCTAATAGCAAGGCTTGAAAAGCATAGGAGTACTATCGAGAAAATTAATCTATTCATCGTAAAAAAATATGGGTAAATGTACTTACAATTAACATACCTGTTTTTAATGCTTCTTATTTTAACAATTGACTAACCCGAAAAAACCTTAGTTTGTTGGGAAAAATCTCGTGAAAAATATAAATTTGCACGACTTTAAAATAAACTTTATAACATACACTCCATCCTATGTCAAAAGACATTCGAATTAAAAGAGGACTTACTCTACGATTAAAAGGGGAGGCGGAAAAACAAATAGTTGAGGCCCCAAGGTCCAAGACCTATGCGATTAAACCTCCAGATTTTCACTCAGTTGTTCCTAAAATGGTTCTTAAAGAAGGAGCCAAAGTACTTGCAGGAGACGAAATTTTCTTTTCTAAATATACGGAAGAGGTAAGATTTACTTCGCCGGTTAGCGGAACCCTGAAAGAAATTAAAAGAGCTGAAAAGCGCCGAATAGTTGAGGTGATTATCGAAGCCGATGCTACAGATTCCTACAAAGATTTTGGAAAACTTAATGCAGCTACCGCTCCGGCTGAAGCTGTTAAAGAAAAAATCCTTGCAAGTGGTTGCGGAGCTTTTATCATGCAACGTCCATACGACATTGTAGCAGATCCAAAAGATACGCCTAAGGCAATCTTTATCTCTGCCGTAACTACAGCACCTTTAGCAGCAGATCTAGGCTTTGTTTTAAAAGACAAAGTAAAAGCATTTCAGGAAGGGATTTACGCTTTACAAAAACTTACACCGGGAAAAGTTCATCTTTCGGTAGATGATTCTTCTTATCCAGTTCTTAAGGATATTCAGGGTGTGGAGTTACACAAAGTTAGTGGTCCACATCCCGCAGGGAATGTTGGTGTACAAATCCATGAAATCGACCCTGTAAATGCAGGGGAGCGTGTTTGGGTTGTAGGCGCAGATCATGTTCCTGTAATAGGTAATTTGTTTTTAACGGGGTGTTTTCAGCCTAAAAAGACAATTGCTGTTGCAGGTAGTGAAGCTAAGGATAGAAAATATTATGAGGTAATCCTTGGAGCAAATTCTGCAGATCTTATAGGGAATCAAATCCCAGATGATGTAAGGATTATTTCTGGTGATGTATTAACGGGAGATCAAATATCCAACAATCATTATTTAGGTTTTTATCACAATACATTAACCTTAATTCCTGAAGGTAATAATTATAGAATGTTTGGATGGTTGCCATTTACGTACAATAATATCCATTCTAATTCTAAAACATCGTTATCCTGGTTGTTTCCTAATAAAAAATACGAGCCAACGACCAACCTTAATGGTGAAGAGCGCGCATTAGTAGTTACCGGAGAAATGGAAGAAGTTTTTCCTATGGATATTTATCCAATGCAATTACTAAAGGCTTGTATGGCTGGAGACATCGAGAAGATGGAAAATTTAGGGATTTACGAAGTAGCCCCTGAAGATTTTGCGTTGATAGATTATGTAAACACTTCTAAACTTGAAGCTCAGGAAATCATACGTCTTGGTTTAGATTTAATGATTACTGAAGTAGGATAGTAGGATAAAAAGTTTAATTATGGAATGGATAAGACAACGATTAGATAAATTTAAAGAGCCTTTTGGCAAGGGCAAAAAACTTGAAAAGTATGCTCCTGCCTTTAATGCTCTTGATACTTTTTTGTTTACGCCTAACCACACCACTAAAACCGGTGCGCACATTCGTGATGGTGTAGATTTAAAAAGAACAATGATTACGGTAGTGTTAGCCTTGATCCCTGCCCTTATTTTTGGGATGTGGAATGGAGGTTACCAGTACTTGCATCAATTACCAGAATATGCAGATGGTGTTCCTTTTATGGATGCCTTTTTAGAAGGAGCGTCTAAAATAGTACCAATGATTATAGTTTCTTATGTTATTGGTCTTGGGATAGAATTTGCTTTTGCAATTTTTAGAGGTCACGAAGTGAATGAAGGTTACCTGGTAACCGGTTTGCTAATTCCTATGATCATGCCAATCGATATTCCACTTTGGATGGTTGGAGTAGCTGTAGTTTTCTCTGTGATTATTGGGAAAGAAGCTTTTGGTGGTACAGGGATGAATATTCTTAACCCAGCTTTAACTGCTCGTGCATTTGCTTTCTTTGCCTATCCAACTTATATGTCTGGTAACACCGTTTGGGTGCATAATGCTTATGAAATCGATGGGGTTTCAGGAGAAACCATTCTTGGTAAATTGGCATCGGGTACAGATGTTCCTTATAATACTATGGACATGTTTTCTGGTTTAATCCCTGGTTCTATCGCAGAAACTTCTACTATATGCATCCTGGCAGGAGCCCTTATTTTAATGCTAACAAAAGTAGGTAGTTGGAGAATAATTGTAAGTGGGTTTATTGGAGCTGCAGTAATGGCTTTCATATTTAATTCACTTCCATATTTAGGAGTTGAAGGGAATGATCTTACTAATTTCCCCTGGTACAATCACCTTGTAATTGGTGGTCTCGCTTTTGGTATCGTGTTTATGGCTACAGATCCTGTTTCTGCAGCACAAACAATGAAAGGAAAGTGGATTTATGGATTTTTGATAGGGTTCTTTGCAATTATGATTAGAATCTTTAATCCTGCATATCCAGAAGGAATTATGTTAGCCATCTTATTAATGAATGTTTTTGCTCCTGTAATTGATCACTATGTGGTACAGGGGAATGTGAAGAAAAGAAAGAAAAGATTAGCTACAGTTAAAGAAGTGAAAACAGCTTAGTTATGGAAGAGAAAAAAGTAAATAAAACAAATACAAACGGCTATACCTTTTTATTCGCCATCATCATGGTATTAGTGGTAGCCAGTGTACTTGCTTTTACGGCAACATCGCTGAAGCCTTTGCAAAATGAGAATGTGCGTAATGAAAAGATGCAAAACATTCTTGCCACTGTTGGTATAGAAACCAGCAGGGATAGTGCGCAGGCTTTATACGATAAATATATTACAGAAACCGTTTCTTTAAGAGAAGATGGTTCTGTAGACGAGTCTATCGATGCTTTTGAGGTTGATTTAACCAAAGAATTGCGTAGACCGGTTAAAGACCAGGTTTATCCATTATATATTGCAGATATCGACGGTGCTAAATACTATATTATTCCTCTTAGAGGAAAAGGACTTTGGGATGCAATCTGGGGATATATTTCTCTTAAAGATGATGTAAATACAGTTAAAGGTGCTGTGTTTGATCACAAAGGAGAAACACCAGGTTTAGGAGCTGAAATTACACAGGCATGGTTCCAGGAACGTTTTGCAGATGAAAAGATCTTCGACGAAAACGGAAATCTTGTAGGGGTGTCTGTTGTAAAGGGAAGTAAGGGAAATGCTAATAAAGACGACAACCAAGTAGATGCTATATCTGGTGCGACAATTACTGGTAATGGGGTGTCTGATATGATTTCTGAAAGATTAAAGCATTATCTACCTTATTTCAAGCAACAAACTGACGTTAAAGTAGCAACTAAGTAATTATGAAGACAGATAGCACACAAACTTCTACAGATTCGGCTCAAAAGGCTGCTGAGAAGAAAAGAGATGAAATGATTCTGTTCTTATCAAGTTCAGAAGAGAAAGAACATTTTCTGTCTAAGAATAACAGGAAATTATTATCAGACCCATTTAACGATAACAACCCAATTACTGTTCAGGTATTAGGTATTTGTTCGGCATTAGCAATTACTGTACAGTTAAGGCCTGCTTTGGTAATGGCTTTAGCGGTAATCGTAGTAGTAGCTTTTTCTAACGTGATCGTTTCTTTAATTAGAAATTTAATTCCTAATCGTATTAGGATCATCGTGCAACTTGTAGTAGTTGCATCTTTGGTAATTTTAGTAGATCAGGTGCTTAAAGCATACTCTTATGATGTAAGTAAGCAGCTTTCGGTTTTCGTAGGTCTAATTATTACCAACTGTATTGTGATGGGACGTTTAGAAGCTTTTGCATTAGGGAATGGTGTTTATAAATCATTTCTTGATGGGATAGGAAATGGTGCCGGTTATGGTTTTATACTTATCGTGGTTGCTTTCTTTAGAGAGCTATTAGGTTCAGGTAAATTATTTGGATACGAAGTTTTAGGACATAAAGCACCAACATTAGCAGGTTCTACCGGTCTTTATGCTTTAGGATATGAAAATAACGGTTTAATGTTATTATCCCCAATGGCCCTTATTATCGTAGGGATCATTAT
>Ga0114908_1001636_pt1 | contig 11288 bp, 10 predicted proteins | sample MalvireepMed_s17_FD_87292 | JGI IMG/M metagenome (GOLD analysis project Ga0114908, IMG submission 87292) | Marine viral communities from the Global Malaspina Expedition - Malaspina viral metaG DeepMed_s17 | ecosystem: Environmental > Aquatic > Marine > Oceanic | place: Mediterranean Sea... | reverse complement strand
TGACGCACATAAAAAGCTGTCCGGTTTGGGTGATTGGGAGCTTGGGCAAGAGAGAATAGCTTTCGACCCTTCTGATGTGGGTAACGATCCAGAGGCAATAGCCCACATTAAAGGTAATGTAATACTTGACGCTATGAGCGCAGACGCTAGAGATATCGAAGAGGCGTGCAACTGGGCTTGTGGATACGCCAACGAAAAGAGAGTTGATGCTTTTACATGGGATTGTGATGGTATGGGAGTTGGGTTGAAGTCTCAAGTATCTCATTCGTTTAAGGGTAAGCGAATCGACACTGAGCAGTTTAAAGGCTCGAATGGCGCTTATGAACCTGATGAGGTCTACCAGTCCGAGCACGACAAAGAAGACCGACCGAAGACAAACAAAGATACCTTCCAAAATCAACGGGCACAATTCTATATCTATCTACGAGACAAGATGTTTAACACATGGCTAGCAGTGGAGAAGGGGCGGCATTTCCCGTCAAGTGAGCTGATATCGTTCAGTTCAGATATTAAACACATAGATCTACTACGGTCTGAAGTGTGCAGCATCCCGCGAAAGTATATCGCTAGTGGTAGAATACAGTTATTAACCAAGGCTGAGATGCTAACCAAGGGCATAACATCGCCAAATATCGCCGATTGCGTTATGATGTTGCAAAAACCTGTAAGGGTAGATAAGCCCTTAGCTAAGCTTCCACCAATGAGAGCATGGTAATGAATTACGACGATCACGCATACATATTAAAAACACTTAAATCTGATCAGCATGCCGAGGAAGATCTACGGGAAGAGGTTGACGAGGTGATAAACTTCCTTAACCACCCACAAGGGCAGTGGGAAGATAACGTCTGGTCTGAGTTTTCGGGTAGGCCGAGATATACATTCGACCAATGCAACCCCGCAGTTGGTAAGGTGTGGGCCGAAATGGCGGCGAACGAGTATAGCGCCAGTGTACAACCGGTGGGTGATGGGGCAGACGAAGAAACTAGCAATGTAATCGACGGGCTATTTCGCAACATATACAACCTCAGCTCATTCGAAGACATCTCAACCAAAGCTGGTAAGCGTATGATTTCTGCGGGCTTTGCAGCGTGGCGCGTAGTGTCTAAGTTTGCAGACCCTAAATCATTCTATCAAGACCTAATGGTGATTCCAGTTAATAATGCACACCGTCGAGTATGGTTTGATGCTAATGCTGAAATGCAGACTAAAGAAGATGCCGGACATGTATTCGTTCTAAGTAACAAGCCGCACCATGAAGCAAAAGAGATAGCTGGTCGTGATGTCGAGAGCATCGACGACAACCGCACCAACTCAAGCTATCAGTATAAACCAGAAGATACTATTGTTTTAGGTGAGATCCTATACAAGAAGCGCACCAAAAAGACAATTTACTTAATAGGCGATGCCGAATCATCTGTGCTTGATGAGGATCAACTAGAAGAGAATGGACTGACGCCAGATAGTGAATTGATTTTAGATTCCCGTGAAACCGAAGAGGTTAGAATCTTCTCACGCAAGTTCGATGGTCGTGATTGGATGGGAGATGAGAAAGAAACTGCGTTCTCAATGCTTCCTATTATCCCAGAGTACGCGAACTTTGACGTTAACGAGGATGGTAAGACAACATTTAAGGGTATGATTCGTCCTGTCATGGATCATCAGCGTGTATTCAACTATGCGGAGTCGCGAAAGGTTGAAGAGTCTGTACTCGCCGCACGTAAAAAGTTAATGGTTGACAACCGTGTAGCCGATGGATACGAAGCGGAATTTGGCAACATGAACCGAGATCCCAGAGCTGCACAGCTATTCAATGGTAAGGCCGCCGATAACGCTAAGCTGCCATTCTTTGAGACTACCGGCCCTGCACCCAATCCCGCCGTGTCTGAAATAGCGGATAACATGATTCGAAATATGCAGTTAACGCTTGGGCTGCCGAATGAAATAGAGAATATAAACTCAACGAACAAAGATTCGGATTTTAGATTCCAGACTCGAACATCTATGGGTCAGGTGGGAACCTTCGAGTACTACCGCTCACACAAGGTAGCATTAGAGCACACCGCTAAAGTCTTATTAGCTGCAATACCTCGCGTTTACGACACTGAACGGAAGGTAAGGATAGTCGATGAAGGTAATCAAAGCTCAGAGGTGACTATTAACGGTATTGATCAGGCAACAGGAGCTAAGACTAATAGCTTAACATCTGGTCGCTATGATGTAGTTGTGAACATGGGTAAAGACTTCGAATCTAGACAGGCAGACGCTAACACAGCGATTCTTGAGTTGGGCAGTGTGAACCCTGAAGTCGTAATGAGAAACACTGATATTATCGCTTCGAATATCAAAGCCCCAGGTATGCGAACAGTGGCGGATCGTGAACGTGTTGTAGCTATGAAGAACGGCTACATCCCAGAAGAACAATGGACTGATGATGAGAAAGAGAAGGCAGAGATTGCGAAACAACAGCAAGGCCAGCAACCAGATCCTAACGCATTGATAGCGCAAGCACAGGTCGAAGTCGCGCAAGCAGAGACCGCCAAGGTGCAAACGCAGCTACTTATTGAGCAAGCCAAGTTAGAGCAGAGACAGCTTGAGAACCAAGGCAAGGCAATGAAGGAAGGCTTTGAATTAGAGATGAAGCAGAAGCAACAAGAAATTGACGAGCTCAAGACTTTGATCGATGGCGCCAAAACCATAGCCGAAACTGAGCAGATAAACGCGCAGAGTCAGGAATTACTTAAACAACAACAACTCATCAACCAACAGCAGGCAGAGATATGATTAAAGTAAAAAAGCCATCAGGTATCGTGATGGAAATCAGCGACAGACCAGAGCACCGCGAGTTAATGATTCAGTTAGGGTGGGAAGAGGTGAGGGAGGAAGTCACCGAAAAGCCGAAACAAGTAAAACCCGCACCAAAAAAGAATGATAAGATTATTAAATTAGACAAATAGATCTAATAGATTTAAACTATACATAGCGACCATTAAGGTATTGACAATGAGCGAAGAGAACGATTTGCAAGAAGAAGCAGTTGAAGCGGTAGCTGAAGAAGTATCAGTTGAAGAAGTGATTGAAGAGGAAAAGCCTAAAAGCGGTTATATTGATTACAACCTTATCCAAGATGAAGGATTAAGGGAGACCGTAAAAATGCGCAACAATGCAGACTTCAGGAAACTAAAGGAAGCGGAGCGCAAAGAGGCCGAGTACGAAAAGAAGTTCAAAGAATACGAAGAAAAGTTAGCCGAGCAAAACAAGCCTAAAGAGGTTGCAGCACCAACACCAGATGATTGGTATTCTGACCCAGATAAAGCACAGGCTAGACAGCAAGAATATAACGGGTATATCCAATCACAAGCTGAATGGGATGCCAAGCAGAAATTGAGCCAGCAACAAGCTGAAGCTGAAAAAGCTAGACAGTCACAAGAAAGATTGACCAATTTTATGCAGAGGTCAGAAAGCGCAGGTATTAATCAAGATGAACTAGGTTATGCTGCGAACGTTGCTCAAAACGTACTAGGTGAAGACACGCAAACCCACCTTCTACAACATGAGTACGGGCCACAGATTTTAGTGCAGTTGGCGAAGTCGCCAATGGAATTGCAAGAAATAGCGAACTTGAATCCTTATCAAGTGGGTGTGAAGTTAGAACAGATAGCAAAAACATTTAAACCTACAAAAGTAACCAAAGCACCACCGCCCGATGAACCAATTCAGGGTACAGGTGTTACGCCAGAGAATGATTATGGCGGGTTGCTGAAAGGCTCACAAATTCGTTAAGAGGGTTAGCAAATGGCTAATAATTTAGAAAGTAATTTAATGAAGAAAGTCACCGAGAACATTGCGGCTGGCTTCGAATCAAGCGTAGTATCAACTAAAACGGTTAATACTACTAACCTAAAAGGTAAACACAACTCGGCTACTGGCGACACCGTTTACGATAAGCGTAAGACTTCGTATCGTGCAGGTGAGACGGCTCAGGGTGATATCTCTGGTGGCGAGGCTGATAACGATATCTTAGTTGGTCAAATCCCTTTCACGCGTCAAAACGTGATTACTGTTAAAGCGGAATGGGATGCGGTTGAGGAAGCTTTAGAGCTTAACCAATTGGAAGAACTATTGAAGCCAATGGGTGAAGAGCTAGCCACGCGTGCAGAAGGCAACTTTAACACGTACATGGTTAACAACTCAGGCTTAACATTCGGTACTCCTGGCACCGCTGTTGATGCTTGGACTGATGTTGCCTACGCTGAAGCTCATTTGAATGAGATTGGTGTACCGCGCTCAGGTCAACGCTACTACCAGCTTAACTCGTTCTCTGGTGCAGCACTAGCAAGTGTACAAACCGGTTTAAATAATGACGGCATGGTTAAGTCAGCGTGGAATTCTGCGATGGTTAACTCTCCAGTTGCTAACTTGAACGTTTTAAAGTCGAACGCTTTGAAGTCTATCACTTCGGGTACAGCTGCTGATCGTGCTGGTACTCTTAACGCTAACCCAGATGTAACATGGGCGACAGCTAAAGATACCATGACCCAAACCATTAGCGTTGCAGGCTTTACAGCTTCTTCAACAATTACCGCTGGTGAAGTTATCGAGATCACTGGTCGCAACTTGGTCAACCCACGTAACAGCAACACTATCATCGATGAGACAGGCGCAGAGATTCCATTCCGTTGGACTGTTACCGCTGATGTAACTCTCGATGGTTCTGGTGAAGGTACTGTTACAGTAACTAACGCAGCTATCTTTGATGCGGCAAGTAACAACCAATATGATAATATCTCAACAGCTCCAGTGTCGGGCGATGTGATCACTATCCTTGGTGCAGCTTCTACCGTGTATAAGCCTAACCTCGCGTACCATAAAGATGCATTCTCTTACGCTACAATTGAATTGCCTAAGTTATATTCTACAGATACTACTTACCAATCAGTTGACGGCTTAAGCTTTCGCGTATCCAAGTACGCAGATGGTAACGCAAACCAAAAGATTCTACGGGTCGATTTGGTTCCCGCATTCGGTGTATCTAACCCAATGCATGCAATGCGCTGCTACGGCAAGTAAGATATAAGCAAGTTACAAAGGGGGCTTCGGCTCCCTTTTTTTATGGTAGAATGTAACAAAAGGGGTGACATATGCTTGCTAATGAACTAATACGAGACGCATACCAAGAGATCGGGAAGGTTGCAGCTCAACAGCCTATTACTGGTGATGAGACGATGACAGCTATTCGCTATTTGAATAACTTAATGTATTCAAAGGCGCATATTATCCAAGATTACACGGTTGTAACCAGTGGGTCTGATGAGATCACTACGCCAGATGTGTTTAATATGTGGATGATTAAAGCCCTAGCTGTTAAGTTAGCGCCTCAATTTGGTCAGTTAGAATCCTACATGGCGATCAAAGAAGACGCCACCGAAGCTTGGAACTCTGTATTGATTCAGCTTCAATCTATCCCAGCGCCACAACCTAACGGTAATACTCCTTACGGTTCAGGTAATCGAAAAACTGGCAGAGACGCTAAATACTATCGTGAATCTGATAATGGTGTACTGACAGAGCAAGGAGTGGGTATAGCCGTTGAGGATGCCACATGAGCCTATTAAGACAAGGTGTCGAACTACCTTTTACTTTTGGATTCTTTCAGTCTAGAAGCCCCCAGTTGGCTGCAATGCAATGCATTAACTATAGGCCAAATATAAGCACTGTAGGCGCGCTTTCACAGGAGAATCTATACCAAACTGAAGGTGTAAGCGAAGTAATCGCTGGCAGTGGCGATGTTAGTTGTCGCGGCATTCATAGAATGAATTCGATTGCATATATCGTACTCGGTACTAAGTTATATAGAATTGATCGGGTAGTAAATCCTGATAAGACCAAAACATACAGCCGGACGGAGCTAGGTGATATTGAAGGCTCCGGTCGTGTCTCAATGGCTTCTATATGGTCGGGCACTGGTTACGAGCTGGCAATCGTGGTTAAGGGTCAGTACGCATACTATTACACAGAGGCCGGTGGTGTTGTATCCAACCTTATTGGGCTAACAAACTTCCCAAGCCCTGTAGATGACGTTGTGTCGCTGAATGGCTTTATGGTATTTCTCCAAACTGGAACGAATACAGTATTCCACTCTAATCTAAACGATGTTGCTACTTATAACGCTTTAGACTTCGAATTGATCACAAGATCACCAAAGGTTATCGGCTTAGTGGAGTTTCGGGGCCAATTGTATGTAATGGGTGAGAATCAAATGCTCCCCTATACTTTTATTGGCGGTGCTAATTTCGTCTTTCAGTACCAGCCAAACTCAACAATTCCCAGCGGCTTAGTTAGTCCACAATCTAAGGTGACGATTAGACAGTCAATTTGCTACTTGGGCGGGGGTGAGAATGAATCGTTGGCGGTGTGGCTTACGGCAGGCGGCGCGCCGACTAAAATATCTACTGAAGCAATCGAATATTTAATTACTCAAAGCTTATCCCCAGAAGATGCATTCTTATTCGCGTTCTCGATTAATGGTGGTGAGTACATCGCCCTCAGAATAGATAGTTACTGTTTTCTATACGACTTAATCACCGGTCGTTGGCATCAAAGACGATCAAATATTAGCGACGTTAGTATTCCTTGGCGTGTTAACCATGTTCTTAATGTGTACGGCGAACTGATTGTGGGCGACTCAGCAAGCGGCGCGATCGGAACGCTGGATAACTCCACAACTGAATTTTCGCAGCCTATACACCGACAATTTGTTTTACAGCCATTCGACAATAAAGGTAAGCACGTTCCTTTAAAGTCTGTGGTGGTCGCTATGGACTCAGGCTATGACGGGGATATGGTTCTAAGTTGGTCGGATGATGGCCATACATGGTCGGATGGTTTACAATTGGGTGCGGGTGGTGTAGGTGATTACGGTAGGCATGTTCGATGGGATCGATTGGGGTCGGCTTCATTTTCAAGAATGCTAAGATTCGGCACATCGACCACGGCTGAATGTAATGTAAATAAGGTTATAGCTGTAATATGACAGATTTATTGCCACACACGACTCAGCCGATAACCAATGAGGACGATACCGCATCGTATGAAATGCGCGCATGGATGGAGTTAGTAAAGGATTATATAGGTGGACGCGGTGAATTTGGTTTTTTAGATTACAACGACACAAGCACAAGCATATCACCGGTTTCTGTAGTTTCGAATGTTTGGACGGATCTTCCTAATAATGGGCTGGGTGCGTTCACTAATAAAAATTATCGCCCGCCTGGGGTTTCTGAGGTTTTAAATACGTCAACAGGTTATCTCGACTTTACACAGCTATCGCTCGGTAGTGAGATTATAGTCCGTAATGATTTCACTGTAACCCCAAGTACTAATAATGCGTTATTAGAAGCTAGGTATCTACTGGGTGACGGGGCGGGCCAATATCCTTTGCAATTTTGGTCTGAACGACTAGATAATGGAAGCGGAATAGGCTACCAGCGAGTAACATCGTTCCCGATCTATATGGGTGATACTAATACACAATTAAACCCAGGACGCCTACAAATAAGACTCTCAACAAATGGAACCGTGGTTAACGCTGGCGTGTACGTCTCGATAAGGGCTGCTTAATGACTATAACTATTTACAAAGATTCCAACGCTAATGCTATTTTTATTGAAGATGCTAATGGCGCGCAGTTTTTAAACAGCTTGCACGCCTCAATTGATGGCCCAACCTGCACTGTGAGCGATTTGGCTCGTGATATAGAAATTATTAGCCAAGCAGAATATGATGATTTATTGGATGATCAGGGTAACATATACGGCAATAACGCCACTGAAGTTTGCAACGCATTAAATGCAATTTTTGTAGCGTCTGGAACCCCATTAGAAAACATACCTAATATCACATCTAGTCTCGCGGTTTCTATTGTAACTGGGGATACGTTAAATTATGAGTTAACCGCAGATTACGGCGTGGGCTACGAGTGGGATTTATCCAGCGTTCCAGGTGTGGTAACAGTTGAAGGAAATATACGCAAATTAATCGGGGGGTCATCATTAGTCGCGGCCTCTTATAATATCCCTATAAAAGCGATTAATTATAATGGTGAGGATTCAGAGACAATTGTTTTAACTGTATCAAACCCACCGTTTAGCAATACAAAGTCAATTCAATTCAATAATCAAGATTATCTCTCAGCTACCGCTTCAACATCTAACCCACTTTATAGACCGTCAAATGGGTCTGGGGACGCTTGGACTATCTCGTTTTGGTTTAAGGCGGGGACTAGCGGAAATCAGAACCAAAGCATTATAAGTTTTGGTGGTAGCGATGAACAAAACGAAGGTCAAATTTGGATAAAACACAACGGTCAAGGGTCAAATGATAGGATTGTTTTGTTTTACGGGACGGATTTTAATAATTTAGAACTTGAGACTCCTAACGGTTCTGTGACGGTGGGTGTATGGGAACACTGGATAATAACTTTCGATGGTGGTACTACCGGTTCGGCTTCAGGCTCAATTAATGATTACTATTCTAGGTTTTCGATATATAAAAATGGATCATTAGAATCAACAACTAATAGCCATAACAATTACGGGTTTAGTGGCGCTATCGTAGACGATTTATTTTATTTAGCGCGAAGGGCGGGAGCTGGAAATTATTTGCGCAATAGTGCGCGAATTGATGAGGTTGCGTTATGGGCTAGTGATGAGTCTGCGAACGTGGCGGCTATTTATAATAGCGGTTCCCCGCATGACCTATCACTACTGTCATCCGCACCCGATCACTGGTGGCGCATGGGTGATGGCGACACCTATCCAGCAATTAATGATAATAATGCGAGTTTGAATTTTACAATGGTAAATATGACGAGCGCCGATATTGTTAGTGATGTGCCATGATAGTTTCCGTCGCCGCAATCTACCTTATTATGGAGCGTATATAATGATACGACTAGCAACCTATGACGATTTCGACGCTATACTTGATATGTGTGAGGAATTTTGGGGGCATACTCAATTTGACGAGCCTTTCGAAAGAGATCATGCCGAAAATATGGTTCAACTATCATTTGATCAAGGTTTACTATTGGTTGCTGATGATGGTGGTGTCTTTGGGGTTATATTCGCTATTAAATCACCATTAATCGGATCAACTAAAGCCTGGACTGCTACGGAGATTGCGTGGTGGGTAAATCCTAAAAAACGTGGTAAACTTGCAGGAGTGCAACTCATCGCACACCTTGAGCGCTTGTGTATAGAGCAAGAAGTGAAATACTTAAATTTGGCTTATATGCAGTCATCAATGCCCGATACAGTTCGAAAGCTGTATGAAAAGTTGGGGTATAAACTGCAAGAGACTTTATACACGAAGGTGCTTTATGGGTTTGATAACAGCGGGAATTATAGCGGGGGGAGCGGGCCTACTCGGGGCTTATGAATCCGGCCAACAACGAAACGCAGCAGAACGAGCAGGGCGACGCCAGGCCGAAGGGGTAGAGGCTGCGCAACGGGCAACCATTGAAGGCACAAACAGGGCTAGAAGTGCATTGTCTGGCGAAGTTGTAAACCCTGAAATACAAAATATACAAGACCGCCTAGAGCTACTGCAAAACCCACCGCAACAATTTGCAGAGCCTACCGGTGGTCGACCACCTTTAGCGGGTGCTGCGTCTCGCACACCTATCGCCGAATCTCCTGAAGATCAAGCTTTACGCCTTGAGGAAATATCGGCATTACAGGCTGAGCTTTCAGGGCTTCAAGAATCCCAAACCCCATTACCAGATCCACGGCAAGAGCTTTTAGCTGGTATCGCCGGTCAAACAGGCTTCACTGATCAAGGCTTCCAAACATCTGGTAGAACACTTTCCCCTCTAGCTAGTATGGCTCAACCACTCCTAGATGAGCAGCAAGCTTTGTTGGGTTTTGGCGGTCCAGAAGCTAGAGAGGCGGCCATAGGTCGTGTAGCAGATCCACTACAAGCAGAGCAAGAACGCGCCTTTATGCGTAATAACGCTCGTTTTGGTGGTGTTGGTGGTAACGCACTTTCAGCTCTAGCAGAGCAAACTAGAGCCAGAACAGAGGCTAATATAGGTAACAGACTTTCCCAGATCGGAGCGGCTTCCGCACCATCATTGAACGCTCTACAACAGATTTCAAACCTACAATTAAATCGCGGTCTATCCTTAGCTGATATTATGGGTGGTGGTGGTCGTGATCTAGCGTCACAAGAAACCGCACGCCGACAAGCCTTAGCTAATATCGAGCTAGGCCAAGGTTCAGAACTTGCACAACTAGCCCAAAACCTTGGAACAGCAAGAGCGGGCGGTGCAGCATTCGCAGCTAAAAACCCCTCATCATTAACATCCGGCCTAACTGCTGGACTTAATGCATTTACTGGCATGGGTGGCATGGGGATGCTTAGAGGAGGCGCAACCCCTATGGGTGGCACTGTAAACCCTAATCGATTTGGGAATATTGCATAATGGTTAGTCCACTAAACTCTATAGCCGCTAATTTAACGGCACCCCCAACGGCAGCAAGTCGAATCGGCGATATGATTTCAAAGTCTCGACAACAAGAGGCTAATTTACAGACTCAAGGCTTGCAGAATCAACTATTACAACAGCGAGTAGACCAAGGAAATCAAGCGCCACAACTTTCGCCAGAGCAATCTTTAGGCGCTGCCAGATACTTAAACCAACTAGGCAAGCAATTACTTAGTGTTGATGAATCCCAGTGGTCGCAGATCCTACAGCCAAATCTACCTCAGTTAACACAGTTGGGGTACAGCCCTCAACAGTTGCAAGGTATGACTCGTGAACAGATTCAAGGTGTTGTTAGTCAGACTGAGCCTTTGGTTGATACAGGCTTTAATCGACAAGGTGCCGGAACTGCTAATATGCAGGACTTTGAATTTTATAACGACCTTAAAAAGCGAGATCCTGAAGGCGCTAGCATGTTTGCTAAAGACGTCGGGTTGATACCAAAGGATGAAAAGCTTAGCGGTACAGCAGAGAAAGCCTTGATAACTGCGCAGGAAGATTTTATGCGCTCAACAACTAAGGCTAGGGAGTATGAGTTACTGGCTGATGACTATGACAGATTTAAAGATGACCTACCTACCGGAGCCAGCGCAACGATAGGTGAGTTCATAAAGTCGTTAGGCGGTACACAAGACGAGCAAACAGAGCTACGGCGAAGATTCCAAACTGTAAGATTATCTCAAGCACTTAAGAATTTACCGCCAGGCCCCGCCACAGATAAAGATGTTGCAGAGGCTATGAAGGG
>Ga0114908_1001629_pt1 | contig 11330 bp, 2 predicted proteins | sample MalvireepMed_s17_FD_87292 | JGI IMG/M metagenome (GOLD analysis project Ga0114908, IMG submission 87292) | Marine viral communities from the Global Malaspina Expedition - Malaspina viral metaG DeepMed_s17 | ecosystem: Environmental > Aquatic > Marine > Oceanic | place: Mediterranean Sea... | reverse complement strand
TATTTCATCACTTACTAGAAATGATGTTAATAATAATTCTGGTGAAAGTCAAAATAAAGCTATCATCTATCGCGCCGCCGAACGAGCACTACAGGAAGGTACAAGAAAAATATTTGATTTTTATAAAAGAAGAAAAACTTGGGCAGTTGAGGGTGCTCAACCAAAGTCGAAGCATTTTGAGCCAATTTTGAGACATCAAAAAAGAATTGACGCAGCCGGCCTCAGAAAAAATCAAAATTTTAGACTTACTGTTGAATCTCAAAGTCACTACAAGAGCATGAATGTTAATGGAAATGACCCAATAAGTGTTTTTTATGGTCAATCTTTAGACCCGGGCGCAGCTGCTATTTTTGCAGCTATTAAAAAAATACATAGCCCAACTCGTCGCCCTGGCTCAAAATTTAAATTTACTATAATGGTAAGAGCAGAAATGTTTGAGGCTATTCCAATTAGTGATCCGGTCACTGTTCGTGAAATAATAGAAACAGCGGAACAAGTATATGAGACGGGCAAAGAAATATATGAAGTAGCTGAAAGTATTGTGTCTGGTGTTGAAAATTTATCTGAGACTGTTGACAATGTTAGAAGAAAGGCTTCTGCTGCAGCTGAAAAGTATGCTAAAAAATTTGGTCGAGATGCGGAAAGATTGTTGCAAGCTGGAACTGGTGGTCTTCTCGACGGCGCCGACCCCCGCCGCCTTTTAGATAAAATTAGTGCAGACAGTATAAAAAATCGGATCCATGATGCGGCAAAAGATAGATTTAAAGACTTATTTTCATCTAAAAATGCAGCTAGAAGTGTTTATGCAGAAAGCTTTCCAGCTACGCAAGCTTATGACTTGATGTTTTTGAATACTCATCTTTCTTCTGTTACAGACAAGATGATTGGATATAAAAAGGATTTGGATAAATTTAAAGCTGATGGCGGCGCTTTAAAACCAGATATAGATCCAGAAAAAGAAGCAGATAGGTTGGGAAATGTCTTTACTGCTTTAACAACAATATTGGCTATTAATGGGATCAACATAGCTACTGCCGGTTTAAATGGCGATACAGTAGAGATTTCTTTTGCTGAAGTTAAGAAGCGTCGATCTGTAACTAATTCACAATCTATTTTGAAAGTTGTGGGTGCAGCGCCGACATCAATAATCTATCTTCCCAAAGGCGAAGAGCCGTTGGTTTTGACATCTGGTATAGAATTGGTTACTGGCACCCCTTTCACGCCCGCCACCCCGCCGTGGAACAACCCTAGGACTATGGCCTACTTTTTTCACTTACAGCAAATGTATAAAGACGGAAAAGGAGGTTTATTTGGATGTAATGATGCGGCAACATCCGGAGCTATTTCCTTTTTTGTCAAGTATACTTATCCAACTCCAGTGGTTGTTCCTTCGCGTCCTAAGTCTTTGATTTCCGTGAAAATGATGCCTTCAATTAAAAGTAACATAAGCAAACTAGAAGAAGAACTGGCGGCTTTAGGTGATCAATTAGATTCTATAGAATGGCGAGATGACATATTCAAAGTGGAACAAGGTAAGACTTATAATATTAATGATATGTTGCCTCTGGGGGATCTTTGTACTTTAAAGGAATTGTATGATGAGTTTTTAAATAAATTTGATTTTCCTGCACTTTTTTGCAAATATGCAGAGTGTATTCCAGATTTTCCTTGGCCACCAGAATTTAAGTGGGATTTTGATTTTACAATCCCGGATATTCCTGATTTACCCACATTTGATCCAATCGCCTTTATAATACCAATAATTGAGGCTGCTATAATTGATTTAATCATTGCTTTTCTCTGTGGATTGGTAAGAGCAATATTGGCTTTACTGAAGGCTCCAAGTTGTGAAGATTTATTAGATTTTGGTGCTTTGTTAATGTCCGCAATAATGGGGGATGATAAGGATCAAGATCCGGTACCAGCTGACAGTACCGCTGTTGGAGCTGGATATGTTGCAGCAAAGGCAGAGACATTCAAAAAATCTCAGAAAGCTTTAGAGGCGATGGATATTCCGTCTGACGTTCTTCCTGATGCGGCGGATTTATTTGATCAAATATCGCTAGCTTTAACTCCTGGTGAGCTTTGTTCTTTATTGGACGGTACAGCAAGTGCTCAAACTTTGGCAATCACAAAGCAAATCATTATGAGTTCTGATTCCAATATTAAAGATTATCTAGACAATGAAGACGAAATGAGCGATTTCTTTGAATTGTTAGGTACGTTCATTGATCCAGCTATGTGCGAAAAGATATCTAGATTATCTAATGTTGTTGTTGGAGATGATTTTTGTTTCGAAAAAGATAGAAAACCACTTAGACAACAATTGTTGGAAGAAGGGGCAACTTCAGATGAAATAGCGCGAGCACTGGAAGATGCCGCAAAAAAGAGAGAGGCTATAAACAAATTATTGGCTGAAAATCCAATGAAAAACCTTTTAGCAAATGCTGGATTGGGTGATGGTACTGGGGGCGTACCTGCCGCTGGCTCCGGATGCCCTGGCGCGAGTAATATTGGAGCTGGAGCTGGCCCGTATGATAATCCAAACTTTAGTAAATTGGCAAAAATAACGACAAAAACTATATTGTCTAGTGTTGAGCAAACGTTTAAATTTGATATTAAAACTTATGTTCCTTCTTTTTATGAAAAAATTACCAGACCGATGGATGAAAGAGATCCAGAATTTGATTTATTATTACATCTAAAATTTAAACACTTAACTGATCAAATAAGAGCAACCAATTCGGCTCCTAGCGATAAAGCACCAGATGCTCCGACATTATATAAGCCTGGCAAAATTGCAACAGAAGTGATTTATGGGGAATTACTGATTGGACCTGACGGATGGCCCATATACGAGGGCGAAGACAATGTCCCAAAAAGGAAAGAGCTGGGTAAAAAACCAGTAGGAATAGAAAACGGTGCACCTTATATTCTTTCACAGGCTCAGTTAGTGGTGCCTATTGAAGAAGGCGGCCCCGGCTTAGATTTTACGATCACTGACAATGACGAATTGGCCAAAGTCGAAGCCAAAGCAGGCAGCATAATTCAAGAAGAGGCAGATTTACTAAAAAGGCTCCTGATCGAAGGTGCAGCTCAATTATTCAAGACTGATTTTAGAATTGGTACAAAAGATTATTCTGAATTTTATAAAAACGATATTCTTAATTCAGTTGGGATCCATGGCGACATTGATTATTTGCAGATTAGTATACCTGAATTTCAGGCAGCTGAAATTGAGAGTGATATTTTTAGATTACAAAGGCCTACCCAAAATTCTGCTGTGGGATATAGAGAGTTTATATTGGGCAGTGCACCCTCCGGGGATTTGATCGATTGTTACGCGGCTTCGAGGACTTCTAACACCAACGATATGATCACTTATACAAGCAAAGTACCAGAAAGATTCGCCACTCGCCGCAAGAAAGCAATAGATATTACATCTTTTTCTGGTAAGTTTTCGTTAAGATCTGGTGCGTTTGCTGATATGTTTATTTCTTCTTGGAAAAGAGGATTGGATTTAGCTAAGGATGCAACAGTATTTCATCTAGATGAACAAATGAGTGAATCTCAACGCGAAGATAGAAAAGATGCTTTAAGCTTAAAAGATGAAGCTGGTTTATTTAAAAGGATAGCTTTTGGAGGATGGTCCAGCCACGCTCGACGTGGGACTGTTGCTGATATCGAAGACCTGCAGCAGCAGAATTTTCAAGGTGACCAATGGTGGAGAGACACAAAAAATGGACCCTATTCTTTGATGGTTGATAGATTTTTAGATAAAATTTCTACTAGTATATCGAAATCTAAGTATTTTAATGTTAAAAAAATAAATGAACTTCATACAAGATTATCACAAGAATTTATAAAAGTTCCCCAAGATGATGGCAGTTTTTGTTTAAAGAAAGCTCCACCTATAATAGATTTTGAGAAATTAATAGAAGAAGTTCTGTCGGATATGCAAGATTCTTTGTGCGATCCAAAAAACGCACCACAAAATCGCGATTTCTCGAAACCTGGCCCGCTAGAAGAAGCAAACCTTAAAAAATTAACTATACTATATGTAACGACATTTGTTGTTGAATATGTTTTTAAACAGATTTATATAGCTGGGAGATTTGATGTTCGAAGTGCAATGAACGAACCTCATGTGATTGAATTGGTAAAAAATCATATAATTAGAGAAATTGAAAAAACTTCCGCGTCAGCGGACCCTATAAAAAACAAGATAATGGAAATGACAAATGAAGATGACATGCCTGAAGCAATTGAAATAATGTATAGAACTTTGATTGCTCCAAAAGTAGGAGACTTATTTGCAACAATAAATGAGAATGGCTTCCAACCAGAATGGCGTTCTTATAAAGATGAGTTCTATCATGAAATCATACAAGAATACGAAGATGAATTAAATGCCAGATTAATTCAGGATGATTATGCTTTTGATCCTAGTCTTCGAAAGGAAGATTTAGAAAGAGGTAACAATAGAAGAAAGATTCCGGATAGAGTTATGGTGGAAGAATTTCATGATCTTATGCAGCCGGGTAACAGAGGCACCGTAATAAACAAACTCACTACTTCTGTTTCTAGAAATATAACACAAGAAAAAGGTTTGTTTCATTTGTCTCAAGAAGCTGGAAAAGATTTAAATCAGGGTAAGTTTTATTTAGAGACTTATTATAAACTAGATCAAGATATTTTAAAAGAATTGGTTGACATGATATATGATATCTTCGGAAACAAAAAAAGCACTCGTCACCCCAACCGCGCTATGAGTTACGCTCTTTCTCTTTTTCACCCCTTGAAATATAAAGGAGTTTTTTCATTAAGAGAGCTTGATCAACTTCTTTTGCTATTTGCGCCAAATGGCACTTACGAATATAAATCTAATTATAAAATTAGGTCGGCTTCCACAATCCGCAGTGGGGATTTTAATACAATAGATGCCCCAGCCGGCGATGTAACGGGGATTGAAGAACTCGAGAAATTCGCCTCGCCCGGTTCCGCCCGCGATCTAAAAGATAGGATATTTAATGGAGGTGTAAAAGCCGGATTAAGATTGGTATTTATACCTGGTGTAGGTGATATGATGTATGCTAATATACCATATGAAAATAGAAAAAATTATGCACCAGGTAATGATATTGGGACTTTGGTATCGCTCACTGACCCCCGCATTAATAGAACTATAGAGGACGAACAGTTTTTCACCGAGAAGGGAAAAATGAGTGGAATAGGAGTTGAAAGAGGCATTTTGAATAAACCACACAAAGGTCGCAAAAGAGGAATTCCGAATCTTGACCAGGCCAACGCAATGGGATCAACAATTTATTTAAATGACCTATTAAAAAATACCGATCAAACAGCAAGACCGCTGAGAGATTATCATGAAGCTGTAGAGGCAGGAAGAAAGACTAATGATAACTTTCCTTATTCTGATCATTACATAACTTTAGATGATTTTGTAAAAGGTGTGCCTTTTGAATATTCTGCAGAAAGACATAACATAAGATCCACTCTTGTAGGGGGCTGGTCAGGGCGAGCGTTCCACAACGGTGAGACTGATGTACCCCCGGCGCATCGTACCGATGGTGCCACGGCCCAAGATGGAGAGTATATACCAGTGTCCTTTACATCACGTTTTAATAATAAACTTTTTGGGCCAGCCTCTGAACTATCTATTGTTAATAGATCATATATAGCTTCTTTGAAATCTAAAGCAGTTTTTGATTACACCGTTGCCCCGGGTGGGGGATACGCCGCCGTCGACCTCCGCGGCGCCGCCCAATGGAAATATGACAATCGACATTTAGATAATAGGGCTGCGGTGCTTTTTGGCTCAACCAAATTAACTGCCATGGGAGCCCCCGAAGCCACCGACGAAGGCCGCCTTTTAGAAAGCGAGGGCGGTTACGAAGATCCGGATACTTTTGTTTATCCGACACCGTTGGTAGAAGTAGAAGTTGCGATAGAATGTTTAGGAGAATATGTTAATTATGAACATTTAAAAAGACGTTCTTCTTCAAAACAAGGTTATAGCGCTCTTAATAATCCTTCATGTTTAATCAGTGCGGAAGAAGCAGATTTTCTTGAGAATTTTGTGTATGTGGAAGAGGCCGCGACCTTCGGAGGCTTTCATACAAGTCAATCAAAATCTGCTTTGGCGGATATAAAAGAAAGAAATAGAAACGCACTTCATGATAAATATTTTGAGGTTTTGATATCAAAAATGTTTGGATATGGCGCCAAATCAGCAGATGGTAGAAGAACAAAGTTAGCTCCAGAAGCAGAAGATATGTCTTATTTGTTTGATTTTGTTTTTCCATTGGAAAGATACACTAGTTTATACTTCAATCAAACGTTAAGTGTTATGCAGGGTGAAAAAAAGCTAGATAATATGTTTGTTCCAACTAGAGGGACTATTTTAAGGATTTTTAACGCAATTAATAATGTTTCATCTAATTCCTTAGATTTGGGCGATCAGGGCCCTGACACAGCAGCCGACAATAATGCAGTTTATAATACGTTAACCTCAATGCAGATGGGCGACGGTTTGGCACCGGAGGCAGATATATCGTTAGGCGACATCGCCGCAATGATTGCAAAGGTTATCTTAATGGCTGTACCAACTTTAATAAGAGGTCAAGCAGACTTTTTAGATTCTGGTTATAAACAAATGTCTGGAATATTTAAAAACAATCCATGTGAACTACCGGATGGTTTAACTATTTTCTCGCTTGGTGGTGCAGCAAATAGATTAGGATTTGGAGATCAACCCAATCTTTCGGGTGGTCAAAATTCATCTAAAGATTCTTTTATGCCTGTTACAATCGGAGCCCCGATGGATATATATAAAGGAATTGCATGGTATTTAATAACTGGCTTCCCAACATTTTTCACCGCAGGTGATTTTAGACCACTACTTAATTCAGTGGAACATATTGTTGGTTCGGCGTTAGGAGGACCCAAGAGTTATGGTGCGCCAATGTTGCCTATTGGAGCTTTAGCTTTAATGATGCCACAATTGACTGGCGAAGAAGCAAGCAAGAAGCTTAAAGAAGCTAATTGTAATGAAGCAGGCCAGCCAACAGCAACAGATACAGATGCAGATGGGAATTCGAATATAACACCGTGTGAAGATTAAACTTGGAGGATTAAAAAATGGCTGGAATTTCACCCCAATTACCTTTGACTTCTAATGGAAGTGAAGGAGCTGGATATACGTTAAACAGGTCTATTATTGATGCAATTAAACAGAACGTTCGAACACTTGTTTTGACCTCTCCTGGCGAAAGGGTTATGGATCCGGATTTCGGTTGTGGAGTTAGATCTTTATTGTTTGAGCAAAATCACCATACTAGTTATGGTAGATTGAAATCTAGAATCCACGACCAGATTAAAAGATACACTCCATTTATAGAAATTGATGATGTAGTTTTTGGTGGACCCGATCCTTCTTTTGAGTCGGATGCTAATCTTTTAATGATTCAAATAAAATACAAAATATTGCCATTAGATGTTGCGGATAATCTTGAAATAACCATCCCAGGATCTATTTAGAACTAAAGGAAACAAATTATGCCTGACGATAAGATAGTTCCAATCAAATATACAAATAGAGATTTTTCATCAATAAGAAGAGACCTATTAGAACATGCTAAAAGGTACTATCCCGATACATACAAAGATTTTAATGAAGCTTCTTTTGGGTCTTTTATGGTAGATACGGTTGCATATGTCGGGGATATGTTATCATTTTATTTAGATTATCAAGCAAATGAGACCTTTTTGGAAACAGCGGCAGAATATAAAAATATTTTAAAATTGTCCAGAACGATGGGATTTAAGTTTAATAAATCACCGTCTTCATATGGTGTTGTACAAATTTTTCTTTTAATACCATCTTCCACTAGTACTGGTGAACCAGATATGCGTTATGCAGCCACTTTAAAAGAGGGAACTAGATTTTCTTCAGATCAGGGCGGGACTTTTACTCTTATAGAAGATGTTGATTTTTCAAATACAGAGAACAAGATTATTGTGGCAAGGGTTAATGAAACCACAGGTGCACCAACATATTATGCAATAAAATCCGAAGGCCAAGTTGTTTCAGGGGAGCTTTTAGAAGATTTTCGAACTGTTGGTCAATTTAAAAGATTTTTACGAGTAGATCTTCCGGGTGAAAATATAGCAGATGTAGTTTCAGTATTTGATTCAGATGGCCATGAATATATCCAAGTAGAACATTTATCGCAAGATGTTGTACTTAAACCTATACCAAACACAAACAGTACAAACGATGGAGTGCCAAATTTAATAAAAAAAGTGTCAGTACCGAGAAGATTTGTTGTAGAGCATGACGACGATACAACTTATATACAATTTGGGTATGGATCAGATTCAGAACTATTAAGTGGTTCTATTGCTGATCCTAGTGATGTAGTTCTCAAGCGCCATGGCAGAAATTATATATCAGACACTACTCTGGATCCAACTAGTTTGGGATCAACAGACAAATTTGGTGTTGCACCATCGAGTACTACTTTAAGAATAATATATAGATCAAACACAGAAGATAATGTAAATGCTTCATCAAACTCAATAACAAAGGTTGTGGAACCAATTATAGAATTTAAAAACTTGACCTTGCTTTCTGATGCTACAAGAGAATTTGTATTATCTTCTTTGGAGGTAACAAACGAAAAGCCAATTTTGGGTGATATATCTTTACCAAGCGCAGAAGAAATTAAAATTAGAGCACTAAACGTTTTTTCAGCACAAAATAGAGCAGTTACTAGACAGGACTATGAAAGCTTGATTTACGCAATGCCGGCAAAATTTGGAGCAATTAAAAGATGTTGTGTTAGAAAAGATTTGGATTCTTTTAAAAGAAACTTAAATATTCATCTTTTATCTGAAAATAGAGAAGGGCACCTTATAAAAACTAATTCAACTATTAAAAATAATTTAAAAAGTTGGTTGGATGGAGTTAGGATGATTAATGACACAATTGACATTTTGGATGGTTATATTGTTAATATAGGTATAGAATATGATATAGTGACAAATCCAAAAAGTAATAAATATGCGACTTTGAGGCAAGCATCAAAAGCACTAGAAAATGAATTTAAAGTTCATAAAGAACTGGGCGAACCGTTATATATCTCGGATTTTTGGTCGGTTCTTAAAAACGTAGAAGGTGTTTTAGATGTTAAGGATGTTCGTATAACTAATAAGGTAGGCGCTCCATACTCAGATACTGTTTGTAATATTAAGGAAAAAACCTCTTTAGATGGCAGGGTTATAATTCCGCCCTCTACTTATGTTTTTGAATTGAAATACCCTAATATCGATATCAAGGGAAACATACTGTAAAATGGCTATAAAAAGATATGTTGCTACAGCTGATACAACAATAACTAATGCATTCAAACAAAATTTAAGCACCCGCGGTACTGGATCAAACATGGGAGGTTCTGATGTATTAGAAGTTTTTTCAATTTATGGGCAGTCAACTTCCGCTTCTGTTGAAAAATCAAGGGCTCTTGTAAATTTTCCAATTAGTACCATAAGTTCAGATAGAACAGCCGGCACCATACCACAGTCCGGTAGTGTTAAATTTTTCTTAAAAATGTTTAATACTCCTCACGGCCAGACTTTACCAAAAAAGTTTGACTTACAAGTCTTGCCTCTTTCACGATCTTGGACTGAGGGTCAAGGCTTAGATATGGAAGAGTACGCCGATGAAGATACGTCCAATTGGATAAAGGCCTCAATAGTAAAAGTACAGCACATCTCGGATATAAAAGTTCTTACAACTGTTAAAACAAATTTAGAAGAGAAATATTTTGTTTTACATAACGGAAGTAACGTAAAATATAATCTTTGGTTTGATAATTCTACAAAAGCTACCGCTTCATTTACAATATCCGATGTTGCGGAGATGGGAGCTAATGATACGATCGTGTTTACATCTAGTGCTGGTACTGGGTATACAATGACAGTGACAGCACATGGCGGTGCAACCACTAATTCGAACACCGCAACTCCTACCTTTGCAATTGTTAATGGTTCTGTGGCCAATACTGCAACAAATTTAGGTACATCAATCAATGGCTTGACAGAGTTTGAATCTACAAGAGTGGCAGGAGTAGTTACCATTACTCAGTCTGTAGGCGGCACCGATGGTAATACAACAGTAACATTAACGGATGCTGGTACCGATGGCATCACAGTGACGAATTTTGGAGCCGGCTCCACACAAAGTGGTCCTAATCCAGAAGGAACCGAAGTATCGATACCCTTAACTTCTTCTGCCGTTACTACTGTTAAGCATTTTGCGCAAGAAATAAGAAGATCTATTAATAATGCCAGTATAAGTATATCAGCTTCTATATCTTATGAAGATACTGAGGATTCAACCGGTGCGACCGTTAGGGCTACGAATGATTCCACGGCAGGGGTTTCTGGATCATTTACAGGAAGTATATCAAATTCTAGTCATCTTACCGTTCAGACAGTGCAATCTGGAGGGGTAACTCGATGGACGAATGAAGGTGGGGATTATCATGAATTAGGATACACTGCTGGTAGAAATTTGCCTCATTATTCGAAAAATTTCGAAAATGGAACAGAAAACTTAGAAGTTAATGTAACAGCTCTTGTCGAGGAATGGCTAGCCGCAGAATCCACAGTAGATCCGGATAGAGAAAATTATGGTATAATGTTAAAGCTGTCAGGATCTTTTGAAGATGGTACTAAAAATAGATCTTACTATACTAAAAAATTCTTTTCTCGAACCTCAGAATTCTTTTATAAGCGACCAATAATTGAAGCTAGGTGGGATGATTCTAAATCAGATGATCGATCAAATTTTTATAGAAGTAGTTCTTTGGCTTCTGCAGCGGATAACTTAAATACTTTATATTTATATAATTTTGTTAGAGGGCAGTTGAAAAATATTCCTGTTCTTGGTGGCAATTCTGGCAGTAATGATGCACACACTAGTATACATTTACAAGTTTTTCCTTCTGGTAATATCAAAAATAATGTTTTAAAGCCGATAAGTCTTCCTATAGGCGGTGGCGTGACAGTTAACAATGCAACAGTTGTTTCAGGCGGCTGGGTTTCTACTGGTATTTATTCTGCATCTTTTGCGTTTACTGGTTCAAACAAAGAAGTGTTTGAAGTTTGGAGTAAACCAACAAAAGTTATGCAAGGCATACAATTAACAACTGGTTCTGTTTTTGCAGTAAAAAAGATGGAATCACTAGATTATATGCCAAACAAGAGATATGCAACTTCGATTAAAAATTTAAAATCTTCTTACACAC
>Ga0114908_1001624_pt1 | contig 11336 bp, 5 predicted proteins | sample MalvireepMed_s17_FD_87292 | JGI IMG/M metagenome (GOLD analysis project Ga0114908, IMG submission 87292) | Marine viral communities from the Global Malaspina Expedition - Malaspina viral metaG DeepMed_s17 | ecosystem: Environmental > Aquatic > Marine > Oceanic | place: Mediterranean Sea... | reverse complement strand
ATAATAACGTTTATGCTGAAGTTAAAATACCCTGGGTGGAAGGATTGAAGTATAGACTTAATATTGGTCTGAATTTCCGTACAGATAGGGATGGAGACTTTACAGGACAGGGGGTTTTTAATTATAATGAACAAAACCCTTCATCAGCAAGTTATAACAGTTCAATCACAAGAGACTACGTTATAGAAAATCAAATACTATATGATAGAACATTTGCTGAAAAGCATAAAGTGAACTTTGTAGGATTATTTTCTTCTCAAAATACAGAGTATGATAATATTGGTTTAACGGCAAGGAATATTCCTGATGAATCCTCTTTATGGTATAATTTAGATTCAGCAATTTCTGAAGATATCACAAACTATGGAACTGGATATTCTGCTACTGGATTATTATCCTATATGGGTAGGGTTATGTATCAATATGACAACCGTTATTTAATGACCGCGACCATACGTACCGATGGATCTTCCAGATTAGCCCCGGGTAAAAAGTGGGTTACTTATCCTGCGGTATCTGTAGGTTGGAATATTGGTAATGAACGCTTTATGAAGGATGTGAGTTGGTTAAACCAATTGAAAATACGTGCAGGTTATGGTGAAACCTCTAACCAGGCTATAGCTCCTTATTCCGTTCAGGGTAGACTTGGTACCGTAAATTATAACTTTGGAGGTACGTTTGCTACAGGTTACTTTATAGATAAAGTACCTAATGCCAATTTGGGATGGGAATTTTCTCAGACGTATAACTATGGTCTTGATTTTGGATTGTTCAATAACCGCTTATCGGGTACTGTTGAATATTATATAACTAAAACCAACGATATTCTATATGCACTAGGACTTCCTCCTACATCAGGTGTAGGGAATATAACCACTAATATAGGTGAAACCGAGAATAAGGGATTCGAAATCTCATTAAACGGAACTATAATAGATAACCCAGATGGTTTTACTTGGGATGCTGGTATTAACCTTTATAGCAATAAAAATAAAATCACCGCTTTAGCTTCAGGACAATTACGTGATGAAGGTAACCTTTGGTTTGTTGGCTCACCTATTAATGTTATTTATGATTATGATAAAATTGGTCTTTGGAATGAGTCTGATCCAGATTTTCAATACTTACAACAATACGAACCAGGAGCTAGTGGCCCTGGAATGATCAAGGTACGATATACTGGAGAATATAATGCAGACGGATCTCCGGTACGACCTATAGGTGCTGAGGATAGGGTAGTTATAGATCCTACTCCAGATTTTCAAGGTGGTTTTAACACTCGTCTAGCTTATAAAAATATCGACTTAAGTATGGTTGGTACGTTTCAACATGGAGGTACTGTGGTAAGTACACTCTATTCATCAAGTAGTTATCTTAACTTACTAACAGGTAGACAAAATAACGTTGATGTAGATTATTGGACACCAACAAATACAGATGCTAAGTATCCTGCTCCTGGAGGGCTTCAAAGTGGTGATAACCAAGAATATGCTAGTACTTTAGGTTATTTTGACGGTTCATATCTAAAAGTTCGTTCCATTACTTTGGGTTACAATTTTGAGCAAGAATTTATTACTAATATCGGGTTAAAAAGATTACGTGTTTATGCATCTGCACAAAACCCATTCGTGCTTTTTTCACCTTTTCATGATGAATCTGGTTTAGATCCAGAGATTACGAACTCAGGAGTTGATGGTAATGGTAATCGTCAAAATGCCGCTGTGAATACTACTAATATTTCTAGGGGTATACCAACAATTGGGACTAACATTCCTTCTACGAGAAATTATTTGATAGGCTTAAACATTTCATTTTAAATAGAAAATATGAGAAAATTTAGAATTATACCTATAGCCATATTTTCAATGGTGTCGGTATTCGGTTTAAAATCTTGTACAGATGATATACTGAAAGAAGAAACAAGAGGAGTATTTACTCCCGATTTTTTTACTACAGAAACTGGTGTTCAGGGAGGTTTAACATATTTGTATCAGAATATGCGAAACGTATTTGGGTTTGCATATTATTTAAACTTAACAGAAACAGGTACAGATGAATATGTTGCTGCCCAAAGTGCGAATAATAACTTTTACGATTTAGATCTTGCAGGGCAAGGTAATCTAAGTTCAGAAAGTGGATTTTCAGTGGGTATTGTTTGGGGGAATTCTTTTCCTGCTATAAATACAGCAAACGGAATTATTGAAAATGCTGAAGCGGTAGGGCTTGATAATTCACTAATTGCAGAAGCAAGGTTTTTTAGAGCATTTAATTACTTTTTATTGGTGCAAAATTATGGAGGTGTACCACTAGACTTAGGTTCTGGCGAATTAGCATTTAACAATTCTGCTATTAGGACTTCTGTACGTAATACGGTGCCTGAGGTGTATGCCAGAGCTATTTTTCCAGATTTGCAAGCCGCTGTAAACGATTTACCTGATAATCCTCGTTTAACAGGAGCGGTAACCAAAAATGTAGCGCGTTTATTTTTATCAAAAGCATATTTAACGTATGCCTGGTGGTTGGAAAACCCGAATAATATTCCTACATATCCAGAGACACCAAGAACAGATCCAGATGGTAACGATGCAGCCTACTATTTCCAAAAAGCGTATGATTTAGCCGTTGAAGGAATTGAGAACCCAGGTCCTTATCGTTTACTGGATTGTTTTTATAACGTACATGTAGCAACAAATGATCGTCACGACGAAATGATGCTGTATGCAGATCGTACAGAGGATAGTCAGTTATACAACGGTGCAGATTTAGGGTATAGTGGTCCAGAAGGAAGTGCTAATACAGCGGTTTGGATGGTGACCTCTAACTATACCAGTATTAGTGTAGATGGTGTCTCAGCGGTACAACGAGAAGCAGCCCAAAGCTATGGTAGACCATGGACCAGGATGGCACCACCAATTGGAGTATTGACTAATACTTTTGCAGAAAAGGAACTAGATTCTCGTTACGATGCTACATTCGTGACCAGCTATAGAGGAAACTGGGATAAAGGCGGAGCCACCGAAGCTACATTAACCGCAGCTAATGGTATGGAAATAGCACCGGGCGATGCAGTGATATCATTTTTAGATGAGCATAACCCTAATGTTGTTTATGTAAATGGCGCTAATATTGGAGGTGGAGAACTTCCAGGAAGGTCAGATTATGTTATCAACCCAGATGAGATTAACAGAAGATTTTATCCGGGATTATGGAAATTGGGTACCTATCGTACTGATAATGGTGGCGGTTTAGGATCTCCTAATGGCGCGTTAACCCGTCCTTTTCCTATCGCAAAATTCTCTGAATTTTATTTCTTAGCTGCCGAAGCTGCCGTAAAAGGTGCCACCGGAAGTTACAGTGCTTACGATTTAATTAACGTTATCCGTGCGCGTGCTGGTAAATGGTGTTACGATAACGGTGAACAAGAAGAGCGTATCGAAGATAATAGCGCTGCAATGGTAACCGCAACTCCTACCGTTATAGATATCGATTTTATTTTACAGGAGCGTTCTCGTGAATACTTTGGGGAAGGCTATCGTTGGTATGACCTTGTTCGTACACAAAAATGGAACGAATTTGCCGGATCTTATGAAATTGGTGGCAATGATGCAACAGATCATACCCCAACAGTGACCACTAGGAATATTGAGCCTTACCATTATTTAAGACCAATACCTAGAGGACAATTAGATAATATGGATGTATCTCAAGCTGAAAAAGATGCTTACCAGAATCCTGGTTATCAATAGAATTGAGTTTTATTTAGGGGAATATAAAAGAGAGCTGTTAAAAGCTCTCTTTTTTTTGTTCGTTATTAACCGAAATAATGCTGACTTTTTAAAGGATAAAAGCCCATTTTTATGAATTTTTTCAGCTACCATAAATCATTAAACAATTTTCCTGTAAATGCTTCATAGTTTCATACTGAGGTAGCTTATTGAATTAGATAAATACATTTCGTCTTAATTGAGAAGCTTGGCTTATAGCGTAAAATTTACTCGATAATCGAGATTAAATGCTGTGATCCCAATAGCCATCGGGATGTCTCGTTTTAAAAATGGTTTGTTCAGATTGAATGCTTTGTGGGCTTGCCCCGAAGATAGTTACTTAAAGGATTTCTAAGCAAGGTTTTTATATATTAAAATTCTAGTGATTACTGCTAGCCATTATCTGTCTTCCATCTAATTGTTCGTGACAGAATTTATTTTTTGGTTTTCGATGATTCTAAGCAGGATTTTTTTTGATAGACGGGCAATAAAAAAGCCGGGCACAACCCCGGCTTTTACTCCAATCAAACTAAACTAATTGTATATGGAACATACAATTATTCTTTTGGTGCTAAATACGTATGTAGCAGATTTGATGTATTGGTTTCAATAACAATATGCTGTAAAACAATTCCCGGATCTATCGCATAAACTTTTAGTTGATGCACCCCTTTTTCTAAGTTTAGATCCTGAATTACTTTGGTAATATTATTACTTACTGAAATACCCCAGTGATCTTTAGTATCTTTAAGTAAATTCAGCATTTTTAGGTCACCACCATCGATGGAATATGCAAATTTGAGTCCGCCATTATCAAGAAAATCTAAGCTTGGCGAGATTAAGAAGCTTAATGTTGCTTCAGTATCTTCCTTAATCGAAAATAGATAAGTTAAGCTTGCATTTTCGGTGGCTTCCTGTGTAAAACTACTCTCAGGTCGTAAGGCAATATCCCTTCGACCAAGATCAGGAATTATCTCCCAAGCTTTATTTTCCACAAATTTGTTTGCAGGAATGCTAATCACTCCGTTTTTAGCCGTAAAACCTTCAGGTTTAAAATTGAAAGGCTGGTACGAAACAGCAATTTCAACTTTTTGATCATCCGCCTGAATTATAAAACTGTCTTTGGTGTTTTTTCCGGGTAAATTTTTAGGAACTAATGCTAAGAATATACGCTCTTGTTCACCAATTTTAGCTTTAGTCTTAGACGCTTTTAACCATTTAGGCAATTTCTTCAGTTTAATTTCTAATTCTTCCTTTCCGCGGTTAAAAATTTCAACGTAAGATTCCGTATTGCTTTTATCGAATATCGGTAGGCTAAGATGCTTGTTTTTTGGAAAATAATCTTCGCTGTCTGCAATAGCAACACCTAAATCAGCAGCTTCAGGGACCTCAATTTTGGTGGTTTCGGGCTTGATATTTTGTTTAGGATCAAACCAGGCGGAATAGCCAATATGAGGCTGAAAGATCATATGGTTCCATTTGCCATCTTCAATAGTATGATATGCTGAAGTCAATGCTTCATCGTTCTCAAAATACTCTGAAACCTTTTCTGCAAACCTATTGGTGGTATTTCTCTGCTGTTCAGCATATAGTTTGTTTTTGGCCAGTGCGATATACATTCTGTTTAGATTTGCTGAAGCTTTTACAGGATGCAACACCAATTGAAAATAAGCCGATTGATATTTTGCATCCAGTTTTTCAGCAATTTCCTCCGCTTTTTTCTCCAGTTCGTTAAATTCGGTTAAAATTTCTTCCGCTTCATTAAATTGAGTTAAGCTATAGGTTTTGTCAGAAAGTAATTCGGGTTTTCTACGGCTGTTATAGGTGGTATATTTTTGTAGTAATTCCCCAATTTCAGGCGCATATTTTGCTCCAAATTGTTCAGCCGCCCATTGTTCAGGATAAGTCTTTAATTCTTCAATTTTAAAGTTTTCGGGATTCCAGGCATAATCTAAAAAGAAACTAATAGGATATTCCATAGGTTTTAAATCGCCAACATTTACAATCCAGACTTTACGGGCGTGATAGGCATAAGCAAGGGACATTTGTTCGTAAACCCTTGAAATTTGCGAGGTATTTATCCATTTATAACTTCTTGGGCCGCCCACATAATCAAAATGATAATAGATCCCATAACCACCACTTCTGGTGCTATCTTTAAGCTTAGGTAGCTTTCTAATATTTCCCCAGTTATCATCGGCAAGGAGTAGGGTTACATCGTCCGGTACACGCATTCCCTGATCGTAATAATCCTGAACTTCTTTATAAAGTGCCCAAACCTGCGGAGTTTCTTTAGCGGGTTTATGGGTGACATCACTTATAATTTCACGCTGATCTTTAACAATACGCTCCAATAGGCTAATGGCAGTCCCTTCAGTCATGGGTTCGTCGCCATCGCCACGCATCCCAATAGTTACCAGGCTTTCGCGATCACCCATTCGCTCAATTCCCTTGCGCCAAAAGCTTCTTAAAGTATCGGCATTGGTTTCGTAATTCCATTCTCCGCTACCATATCTTCCCCATTCGGCTTGGGCACGCATCAGCGGTTCGTGATGAGAAGTACCCATTACGATCCCGTATTTATCGGCCAGCACCCCATTTGCGGGATCATCATCATAAAAAGCTTTGCCCCACATGGCTGGCCACAGATAATTTCCTTTTAGGCGTAAGATAAGTTCAAAAACAGGCTCATAGAATTCATGATTAAACTTGCCATAATTTTCACTAACCCAACTGGAAAGGGCAGGAGCTTCGTCATTAATAAAGATACCGCGATACTGAACTTTAGGGCCGGTGCTGGTGAAACCGTCTTTGTCGATATATAATTCCTCTGCTTTTTTTACCGGCACATCTGCCCACCAATACCAGGGAGAAACACCAATTTGCCTGGAAAGCTCGTAGATCCCAAAAATAGTTCCGCGTTTATCACTACCAATAATCAGTAAATCTTCGCCTATTTTTTTAATGGTATGGGCTTCCCATTTTCCCCTGATTTTAGAAACGTCGATGTTTGTATGCTGAATAAGACTATCGATCATTTTATTTTTACCCAGAGTTCCAATGATTACATTGCCATTTTTATTGACTTCGGAACGTAATTTGGGTAATTTTCCAGTAACGCGTTCAATATCTTTTTGAAGGTTTTTCGCCGCAATGGCAACTCCTTCAAAATCTGAAGCATCTAATACTAATTCCGCTGTTTTATTAGTGGTTACTAAACCAAAACTACCCTCCGCCGATGTATGGGAAACCATAGTTTTTTGCCCATACGTTACACAACTTAATAGTATGCAAAGCGCTGAAAATAGATAGCTGCTATTTTTCACTGAATTTGATAACTGAATCATAAACTTGTTTTCTTTGGTAGTTTTCGTCAAATAATAACGGATAGTTTTTTCGGCCTTCCACGGGATAGTGATCTAACCAGGAATAGCGGTCGGCAATATTCCAAAAAGTGATCCCCGTAAGTTCATCGCGATAGTCTCTAAACACTTTAAAGAATTTTTGATAAGCTTCTATTTGGGCAAGTTTACGCTCTTCGGTAAACTCGTCTGATTCGTTCGGGCGTCGTTCCCGTTGTTCTTTTTCCCATTTATAAAGCGAAACATCCAGTTCGGTAATCTGTACATCCAAACCTGTCGCGGTATACATTTTTAAAGCCTGTCTTAATTCTTCTTCACTTGGGCTAAAAACAGACCAGTGCCCCTGTATTCCAATTCCGTTTATAGGTGCACCTTCTGCCTTTAATTTATCGACAAGTTTTAAAACACGATCTCTTTTTTCTGGAATAATAATATTATAATCATTATAAAATAACTTGGCATCGGGATCTGCTTCGTGAGCAAATTCAAATGCTTTAGTGAGAAAATCGTCACCAATAATTTCAAGCCATTTTGAGTTTCTTAGAAAATTATCAGGATTATCGTCGATAGCTTCATTTACAACATCCCAGGCATAAATTTTTCCTTTGTATCGACCCACGACCGAGTCGATATGGGCTTTCATTCGCTCTAGCAAAATTTCTCTACTTACATCGTTACCGTTGTCGTCTTTAAAAATCCAGTCTCCGGTTTGTTGATGCCAAACCAGCGCGTGCCCACGTACTTTAAGCCCGTTTTCCTGTGCGAATGCCACTATTTTATCGGCCGGAGCCCAGTTAAACTCGTTTTCTTTAGGATGAATAACTCCCATTTTCATTACGTTTTCTGGCGTAAGACTGTTGTATTCCGCTAAAATTAATTCTTTCGACCTTCCTTCAAGCGAAGCTGGGGAAACAGCAACACCCATAGGGAAATCTTTTGCAAAATAATCCTTGAGCCCTTTTTCCTGTTTGGGTTCTTCTTTTAAAGAAGTATCTTTTGTTTTCTGCTGATCTTTACAAGAAATGATACCAAAAAGCATCAATATCAAAAGATAGTGAAATTGTTTTACGTGTTTCATTTTTATTCTTTATTAAAGCCAGGTTCGATTCCGGTTCAGTACGCTATAATCCATGTTCAAAACCCTGCAACCTGACTTATTTTTACTTTTTAAAATCCAATAGAATTACCACCATCGATCGGTAGCACCGTTCCTGTGGTGAATTTTGAAAGATCTGTAGCATAATAAAAAACAGCATCACCAATATCTGCCGGCTCCCCTAATTTACCCATTGGGGTTCTTCCCAGTACCTTGTTTTTACGTTCAGGATCGCTATCTAAAGCTTTGCTGGACATATTTGTTTTAATAAATCCAGGAGCTACACAATTTACCCGTATCCCAAATTTGGCCAGGTCTACGGCCATAGCTCTGGTCATTCCTTCTACCGCCGTTTTACTGGCAGAATAGGCAATAACATGGGGAATCCCATATTGAGCGGCCATAGAACTGATGTTGATGATACTCCCTTTGCCGTGTTCTTTCATCACTTTGGCAACTTCCCTGCTTATCGCAAAAACGCTGGTCACATTGGTATGCAGTATTTTCTGAAATTCCTCATTTTCGACTTCCAGAAACTCTTTTTTCATGTTGATCCCGGCATTATTTACCAGAATATCGATTTTACCGGCTTCTTTAGCAATTTCTGTGATGGCAGCGGGAATCTTATCCAATTCGGTTAAATCTAAAATAAAGGGCTTTGCGTTTTTGCCAATTTCTTCACAGGCTTTTAGAGTTTTTTCCTTATTTCGGCCAATGACATAGGTGGTTATTCCCTCGTCGCAAAGTTTATTCGCGGTTGCAAATCCTAATCCGGCATTTCCACCGGTTACTATGGCTGTTAAATTTGAGTTCATATAATTTTTAATTCCATGAAGGTCTTATACCTGGGGCATAAGGAAGCTTCAATGATTTATAATCGTTTAGGTCTTTGGTCATTTCAGGAATAAAATCTGGGAAATCCATGTTAGAAAACTGCTGAAAATAAAGCAGGCAGGCATTACGCCATTGCTTGGCTTCTTTCAACTGGATGTTTAAAAGCATGTTTGTTTTTTCAAAAACCTGCGGATTTACATATTCCTGCATTTTTTGCCAGGTTTTTTGCATGTTTTCCACCTGTTCCACTCCTTTTTGATAATGCGCTGCGATTTCGTACCAAAGTGTTTCTCCACTTTTCATTTTGTAATCCCAGGGTAAATGATGAAACCAGAGCAAATACTTATCTGGTGTGGTGGCAGGATCGCTATATTTTTTCTGAATTTCAGGAGCGTATTGCTCTAAGGCATTACTTCCGCTAGAAGTTCTGTCGAATCCAATGCCGTTTGCATCAGCTTTATGATAATAAACCGATGTCCAGTCGGGTCTTGGCATATCTTTAACCCAAGGGCCAGGGCCCTGATGATGTCCTGCTGCCATAATGTGATGTAAACCAAGTGGCGTCATATAATTAACCACCGCTTCTCTGGATTCGAGCAATAATTTGGTCATGGGATCAACAAAATTGCTATTATTCGTAAAGGTCATTTTTAGCCAGTCTTTCGCGATGGTTTCAGCACTGGTTTCCGGATCCCATGCCAGTCTGCCAAAGCCATACCAATTAGCTTGTCCAAAAGGATGACCTGTCCAGTTTTTGGCCGTACCTATATTGGCTACACCGGCCATTCCCGTAAGCTTTTTAGTGCTTAATTGCCCGTCGATTATTTTGGCTACAGTGCTTCCTTCCCCTTCGGTATAAGTATCTTCTTCCAAAACTTCTTCAAATAGTTGAGGTAGAAATACCAAATGTGACATGCCACCAAGATATTCCTGGGTGATCTGAAATTCCATCATTAAAGGCGTATTGGACATTGCACCGAATAAAGGATGAAAAGGTTCTCGTGGCTGAAAATCGATCGCGCCATTTTTTACCTGCACCAATACATTGTCTTTAAATTTTCCGTCAAAAGGTTTAAATTCAGAATAGGCTTGTTTTGCGCGGTCTTCTGGTTTTTCTTCAGAATATACAAAAGCACGCCACATGATGATCCCATCGTAAGGAGCAACCGCTTCCGCAAGCATGTTTGCACCATCTACATGAGATCTTCCGTAATTATTTGGGCCTGGCTGTCCTTCAGAATTTGCCTTCACTAAGAAGCCTCCAAAATCGGGAATTTCAGCATAAATTTCTTCCGCTTTATTTTTCCACCATTGCCTAACATCAGCATTAAGCGGATCTGCTGTTTCTAAATCACCGGTTTCTATAGGAGCCGAAAATCGCGCGGTAAGATAAACCTGAATGCCGTAAGGTCTAAAAACATCGGCTAAAGCTTTTAGTTTTTGGATATATCTGGGGCTTAGCACCAAAGCATTAGAGTTTACGTTGGTAAGCACGGTACCATTAATACCAATCGATGCATTGGCCCTGGCATAATCGATGTATTCCTGTTTAATCAATTCTGGTAATAAGTACCAATCCCAGATTGAGAATCCGGCATAACCACGTTCTACGCTTCTGTCCAGGTTATCCCAGTGATTTAATAGCCTTTTTTGAATTTTAGGCGAATCATATATTGCTATTTCAGATAGATCATTGCGCAACTGTATTTGTTTAATGAAATTGAAAACGCCGTACAATAATCCTTTTTCAGTTTTCGCTGAAATAATGATTTTTGAGTTCTTTTTTTCTGGGATATGCTGAATAAGATACCCCTCATCATTAATTTTAGAAATTTCTGGTAACTTTTGTTTGATTGAAGGATCAAGCTTGTCTAGTGTTGTGATGATAAGATTCGGTGTTTTGGCATCGAATTTTGGCTCAATATCCAATAAGCCTTTAAAGGATTTTTTGATTTCTTCCTCGATAACCGTTCCAGTAGGCGAATTAAGGTCTAAAAAAACATTAGAAATTATATTTTTATAAGAGTTAAGAACGTTTTGCTCTTCAATCTTATCATATTGCAGCCATAAATCATAAGGATTCTGACTAAAAGAAAGGGAGTTAATAGCTAGTACTACTACGGCAATTATATATTTTTTCATTTCGGATACGTTGATTTAACTAAACAAACGATTGCGGACTGAAAATTATATAAAAAAAGAGTGTAAACAAAATAATTTACGCAATCGGTTGCTTTTAATTTGATTTTATGTTTTATTTGTTAACTCACGCCTATAATT
>Ga0114908_1001622_pt1 | contig 11338 bp, 8 predicted proteins | sample MalvireepMed_s17_FD_87292 | JGI IMG/M metagenome (GOLD analysis project Ga0114908, IMG submission 87292) | Marine viral communities from the Global Malaspina Expedition - Malaspina viral metaG DeepMed_s17 | ecosystem: Environmental > Aquatic > Marine > Oceanic | place: Mediterranean Sea... | reverse complement strand
CGCTAATTCGCTTTCAAAACGCATAAAAAAATCCGATATCAGAACCTGATATCGGATTTTGAACCGTTAAAAAGATCGGTCAACCGATCGTTAAATTATTTCTTAACTGATCGGCATTACCCACATCGTGGGGCCTTTTTGTTTTACGCACACTGAGATAAATACGTCTTTCCCCATCGCAAGCGCGAACCTTCCTTAACCCATAACGGTTTTCCATATTGTATTTAACATGTACTTGACATAACGTATCAGGAAAGCGCTTTCTCATTGGCGCATTTGTGACACGTAATCACTTTTAAGGAAGCTTGAATATGAAGATTTCAGAAACTATAAAACACACAGTAGTGACGACCTTCGTTGCGTTAACCGCCATCGCCACTGCGGCCACTTTTACTTATGCAAGGGCCGAAAACACCCCAAGCTTCGTGCTTCCTCAAGACAAAGCGGTGGTGGACAAAGGCGATGGTTGGGTTTTTTATCAATATTTTAATGATGAAACCGTGGGAACGTCGCCGTCTTTAGTGGGAATGGCAGTGATACAGGCAGATAAGGAAATACATCCCCCCCATAAGCATTCAGATGAGGAGTTTTTGTTGGTTACGCAAGGAACGGGGGAGTGGAATGTAAAAGGTAAGGTCTTTAAGGCTAAAGCGGGAGATCTTCTTTATGCTGCCCCGTGGGACGGTCATGGTGTAAAAAATACCGGCGAGGAAGATTTGGTTTTTGTGGTGTTTAAGTGGCAGAGCAAAGGCGTTCCTGTTATGAATAAACCAGAAGGGGAAGAGGCAAACTAAAATATTGTTACAAATATTTTCGAGCGTGGATGTTCGTGAATAAGTATGGCAGTATGATTTTGCAACAATAATTAAGAATAAAGCAAAACAGCTTTAAGATATGCAAAAGGAGAGGTTGTGAAATTATCTAAAGTATCCACATTATCGAGGGCGATTGCCGTCATATTAGCAGCGGGTATTATCAGCGGCTGTGGCGGAAGTGGCTCTAGCAATAATAATACTGTTACACCTACGACACCTACGACACCTACGACACCAACAACGCCCACCACGCCAGACGAGCCTACGTGGGAAGCGGGTGTTTACGAGGATGCTTCAAACTTTATCGCGCGATGTGAAACACCGCGTACAGGAATAGATCCTTTTACGGGAGAAGACTATCCTGATACGGAAGGCTCAGCCTTAGAAGAAAAACTTTGGCTGCGTTCTTGGACGAACAACACGTACCTTTGGTATGACGAAGTTGACGACAATCCGCCTGAAAATTTCACCGTTGAGGCCTATTTTGCTCAGCTTAAAACCAATGGGGTTACGCCCACCGGTTCTGCGAAAGATAATTTTCACTTCTCTCAACCTACTGATGAATATAATACCTTAGCGCAAACCGGAGTAACGTCCTCTTACGGGTTTTCATGGGAATTTGTTAGTAGTACTCCACCACGTCAATTGGTGGTGAGATACACAGAACCAGGATCGCCAGCCGCCCTCGCGGTTATTCCTCGGGGCGCGTCGCTTTTGCGTGTGAATGGAATCGACTTTGTTAATGACAATACACAAGCGGGGGTGGATGCACTCAACGACGCGCTTTTCCCTGCCGAAAGCGGCCAGTCTTCAACCTTTGACTTTGAATTGGCGGATGGCAGTGTGCTAACGGAAACCCTAACGTCGGAAGATATTGTGGTGTCGCCTGTGCAAAATACGAAGGTACTAGATACTGAAAGCGGGAAAGTCGGGTATTTTCAATTCAATACGTTTAACCGTACTGCGCAAGACGACTTAATTGCGTCTTTTGAAACCTTTATCGACGAGAACATTACTGAACTTGTGATTGATTTACGCTACAACGGTGGAGGGCTACTTGCGTTAGCGTCCCAACTGTCTTATATGATTGCCGGCCCTAATCAAACGAATGGCATGACCTTCGAAACCCTGCAGTTTAATGATAAGCACCCAGATTACGATCCCATTTCGGGTAACGAGATACAGCCCACGCCTTTTTACCAATACGAAATTGACTACAACGCCGGTGTTTTCATCAATACCCTGCTGCCTAGCGTCAGTCTAAGTAAGATATATGTGATTACGACTGACTCGACGTGTTCCGCCAGTGAGGCGGTGATTAACGCGCTGCGTGGTATTGACGTAGAGGTTGTGCAGATTGGCTCTGCAACCTGTGGTAAACCCTACGGCTTCTATCCTACGGATAACTGCGGTACCACCTATTTTACTATTCAGTTCCAAGGCGTAAATGCAAAAGGGTTCGGCGATTATGCGGATGGTTTTATTCCATCGTCATCACCAAACTTCGACTTTGAGCTTCCTGGCTGTACGGTTTCTGATGACTTTAGTGCCGCGTTAGGGGACCCTGAAGAAGCAATGCTAAGTACGGCATTAGCGCATTCCGCTACGGGCTCGTGTCCGGCAGTCACGGTTTCTTCAACATCTCAGTTGCAGTACAACAGTTTAGGTCGGGATGATGGTCTATCGATTAAGCGTCCAAATGAACTTAAATCGTCCATTTTTCTTCACAATAAAATATCTACGCCAATACGACAGCCGGAGTAGCGGCGAATGAAGCGAGGAATATTGATTATGAAGACATTTATCAGTGTGGTAGTGGCCACAATTGGGGCCGCGGGGTGCACAACCATGGCAATGGAAAGCGAACGCTACTATGCTAACCGCGTCGCTACGGATAAAGCGCAGAAACAGGCTATTGTCGATGCCGTTAGCGAATTTATGGGAGGCAAAAGCATCACCTTGGCTGATGATGTCTTTATCAATGAACACTCGATGACCGTTGAGCGTCAATCTGCGGTAGATAGTCGTGGTCTTATCATAGACGGTAGACATAACAATCCAGCCAGAAGTTTTACTCTATTAAAGTTGGCCGACATGTGCCTAATACGAGATGACACTTCTCAGGTTGAATTGGAATTACCCACCGTGGCGTGTGTGGCGCAAAGTAAAGCCAAGTAAACCGTCGTAACAAAACGAAAATCGCCGCGTAAAGGTTTGTCCGTACGCGGCGATTTTTTTATTGTGCTCGGTTATCTTTTACTGCCTGCATTTGTTGGCTTTGTATTTTGTCTTCTATTTGACTGGCCATTATTGTTAGCCGAAGACTTGCCATTCGATTTACCTTTACGCTGAAATGAAGGCGGTAACCCTGTGTGCTTAGTTAATGCGCGTTCACCTTTTCGTCCTTTACTCGCCTTTTGACGCTTTTCATTGGCGGTTTCAGGGGGCACTAAATGCTGTGGTCCTCGCCCAATTAAATCTTCACGTCCCATTTTTGTCAGGGCATCACGAATTTGCGCAAAGTTTTTCGGATCATGATATCGCAACATGGCTTTGTGCAATCTACGGTGAATTTCACCTTTTGCAGAAGGGACATCTTCGCTGTCCTTGGTCACTTTACGTAAGGCGTTCACTTCTGTGTGGTACATAGTGGTTGCGGTGGCCATGGGCGAAGGATAGAAATTTTGTACCTGATCAAGCTTAAATTTATTTTCCTTAAGCCAAATCGCGAGGCTCAACATATCTTCGTCGGTGGTACCCGGATGCGATGCAATAAAGTAGGGGATAAGATACTGCTTCTTACCTGCTTCTTGAGAGTATTTGTCGAACAACTCTTTGAAACGATAATAGCTGCCCATTCCCGGTTTCATCATTTTAGAAAGCGGCCCTTCTTCGGTATGTTCAGGGGCTATTTTTAAATAGCCGCCAACGTGGTGAAGGGCAAGTTCTTTGACATACTCAGGGTCTTCTACTGCTAAGTCGTAACGCACACCTGAGGCGATCAAAATCTTTTTGATACCAGGCAAATTACGTGCACGGCGATACAGGTCGATGGTGGGTTTATGGTCTGTATCCATGTGCGCACAAATGCTTGGATACACGCAAGAAGGACGACGACAAGTTGCCTCTGCCTTCGGACTTTTACAGCGCAGACGATACATGTTGGCCGTTGGGCCACCAAGATCAGAGATCACCCCAGTGAAACCTGGCACTGTATCTCGAATTTGTTCTATTTCACGAACAATAGAATCTTCAGAACGGCTTTGAATAATACGGCCTTCATGCTCTGTAATAGAACAAAAAGTACAACCGCCGTAACAGCCACGCATAATATTGATACTAAAACGTATCATGTCGTACGCCGGAATTTTAGCATCGCCGTAGACAGGATGAGGCACCCGTTGATAGGGTAAATCAAACACGGCGTCCATCTCTTCAGTTTCAAGAGGCATAGCCGGTGGGTTTATCCAAATATGTCTATCAGCATGACGCTGCATCAACGCCCGCGCACAACCGGGATTGGTTTCCTGATGGAGAATACGCGACGTATGTGCATACAGGGTTTTATTGTCTTTTACCGTTTCGTAAGCAGGCAGTTTCACATATACCTTTTCCCAAGGCTTACGTTTCTCTTTTTCCTTTTGTGGAGGCTGAATTACAATAGGGGCGGCTTCTGGCGCTTCGCTATTACTGGCATTCTTATCCTGCGAGTCGCATTCAGGCTCCATCTGATAAGGGCTAGGAATGGGTTCGATTTTACCCGGTTTGTCCAACGAGGTTGAATCCACACCTTGCCATTCAGGTAGCGCTTCTTTAACAATAATAGCGGTACCGCGAATGTCTCTAAGATCGGCAATATCTTCACCAGCAGCAAGGCGGTGTGTCACTTCTACAAGGGGGCGTTCAGCATTACCGAAAAAGAGCATATCTGCTTTGGAATCGAACAATACAGAGCGACGAACTTTCTCACTCCAGTAATCATAATGTGCAATTCGGCGCAAACTGGCTTCAATACCACCCACAATAACAGGCACGCCTTTAAAGGCTTCACGACACCGCTGAGAATAAACGGTAACTGCACGATCGGGGCGTTTCCCGCCCACATTGCCTGGCGTGTAAGCATCATCGTGACGCAGCTTTTTATCTGCGGTATAGCGGTTTATCATGGAATCCATGTTTCCCGCCGTGACGCCAAAATATAAGTTAGGTTTACCTAACTTCATGAAGTCGTCTTTACTTTTCCAATCGGGCTGCGAAATGATACCTACGCGAAAGCCATGGGCTTCAAGTACACGACCTATAACAGCCATGCCGAAGCTAGGGTGATCTACATACGCGTCGCCAGTGACCAATATGACGTCGCAACTGTCCCAACCCAGTGCATCCATCTCGTCTTTTGACATGGGAAGAAAGGGCGCAGTGCCTAGGCAGTGTGGCCAATATTTAGGGTACGAAAATAGGCCGCGATCGGCTTTAATGGTGGCTTGCATAACATTCACACATAGAAAAAGAAATGGGGTCTGTGCGTAGGCTAGCGGTTCTACTTAGCAAGCGTTGGCACCAAGACATGTGAGGCGATTATAACAGTTAGCGCTTCGCTACGGTATCCCGCTATCATTAAATAACCCCAGTTTGTATACTTATGCCTCACAAATTAACCATGAGTGAGAGAGATTAATGGGTTTTTGGCTATTTAAAACAGAACCTGATGCTTTCAGTATTGATGATTTAGCGGCGCGACCTCAGCTAACTGAACCGTGGGATGGCGTAAGAAATTACCAAGCGCGAAATTTTTTGCGAGACAAGGTGCAACTGGGCGACAAGGTATTTATTTATCATTCTAGTTGCAAACAGGTAGGTATTGCCGGTGTTGCTGAAGTGGTAAAAGCGGGTTATCCCGATACTGAACAATTTAACCCCGAGTCGAAATATTATGACCCAAAAGCATCAGCAGATGCGCCGAGGTGGTACCGGGTAGATGTGAAGTTTGTTGAAAAGTTTAACACCGTATTGCCGTTAAAAATCATAAAGTCCTTACCGGAGGTGACGGAGGTGGGGTTAGTGAAAAAGGGGCACAGGCTGTCGATAATGCCCGTGGAAGAAAATGAATGGCATGCACTTTATCGCGCTGCCACTCAATAACGAGGCTTTTAATGACTCATGGCGAATTTAGTGTCTGCATCTCTTAGTAAATAAAGGGCGAAGCACGCTGCCCACATTGGCCATGCTGCAAAAAAGAGTAAGTGATTGAAGGCGTCAAAGTATTGTTGGAATGATGACAAGGTTGAGGCACCGTGGAGAAGGAAGACTAATCCGTAGGTGTAACGCTTTGCAAAGCCAGCCACGAATGCTAATACCAAAGCAAGTTGAAAGGCGCCTAATACATATACCGCTGTTTCTGGCACACCGCCAATCGAATAAAACTTTTCGAAAATTTTCATGCTGTGGGCTGGGTTGACAAATTTATCTAGTGTCCAAACAAACATCACAATAAATACGGCTACGCGCAGAGAGAGTAAGGCCCAACTAAGGCGGGAGGTTAAAGAGAGGGGATCTTGCTGAGGGTTTTGCATGAGTACTCCAATTTCGTTTCTATACTTTAGTCTAATGATATAGAACGACCGTTCAAGTTTAAACTTTCATTTATATTCATTTTCTGAAAATAAAAAGTGTTCTGAAATTTTTTAAAATGCGTATCGGTCTAGTCAAATAAGAATTAAAAACGGAAAATTACATGAAAAACGTCGTTGGCCTTGCCTTAAGTGCGCTCGCCCTTGCAGTTAGTCAGGGCATCTTTGCTCAACAACTCACAGAAAATGAAATAGAAATAGTAGAAGTTAAGGGCAACGCGTCGTCGTTATTGAATATGAACCCCGCTGATAACTCACTTCGTGGGTTATTTGGCGAAAGCTTAAGTGCGGCAAACACGCCTCGTTCCGTTACCTCATTGTCGAAAGAAGCAATGGTGGCGTTAAATATTAATGATCTTCACGATATCGTTAAAGCTGCGCCTAATGCTTATGCGTCTAGTGGCTTTGGTACGCCTAGCTTGCCAAGTATTCGTGGTCAGTTGGGTGAACTTTTTCAAGACGGTATCCGCCGGCAAGCCGGTAATAATGGCTTTGGGCTTCCGTTGTCGTTTAACAGTGTGGAACAGTTAGACGTCGTAAAAGGGCCATCGCCCATTTTATTTGGAAGCACTCAGCGTAACGGCGGGTTTGTTAACCTACAAACCAAGGTTGCACCCACCTTGGGGCGCGAAGGTAAAGCGACTTTTCGTGCAGCCCGATGGGATCAATACTCAGCACAAGTAGACTACGGGCAAAGTATTAAAGAAGGGGAAAGCGGTTTTCGTCTCAGCGCCGAATATGTCAATGAAGGCAGCTTTTACGATTTTGTAGAAACAGAAAGTACTAACCTTTTTATAGCCTATCGTTATACCCCCAGCGAAGCGCTAACGTGGGATATCAGTGGGGAGTATTACGACACGGATTACCCTGATAATGCGGGTATCAATCGCCCGACGCAAGACCTGATAGATAATGGCGTATATATTACAGGGCAGGGCGTGCAGGCCAATGGGAGTGAGGTACCAGGAGCGGGAGCCATAGTGTCTCCTACCGGCGAAGTGAAAATTCCACGCCATCGTGTGTTTACTCACCCGGATGATATAAATGGTGCAAATACCACCGTATTACGCAGTCATCTCGCCTATCAATATTCTCCGAAAATAAAACTGAGAAACCTTAGTTATTATCAATATTTAGAACGGGAAGAAATTGCCCAAAATAGCTTCGTTGAAATTATTGATGGCGCGCACACTTTCGAAAATCGAAGCGAACTAGATTACACCTGGTCCACGTCACAAACCACTACGGTGGGGCTAGCGCTGCGCTTAAACGACGTTCTGGGCTACAGTCAATTTACCACGGAAGCAGACAACCCCATTGATTTAACGGGGCCTTTATCTAACCGCGTTATTCCTCTTACTGACGCGCAAAAAGCACGTCTTGTTGAAATTCGCCCCAACGTCTTTGTGTCCCCTGGTGCACAATATGATGTAGACGGTGACGGTAATGGCGATTTCAACCTATCCGATACAACGGATTCACGGGCGTGGCAATCCGGTTTGATGCTTCAACAGCAATCAAAGTGGAGCGAACGGTTAACGACAGTGGCGGGGATTAGGCTAGATTACTATGATGTAGCGGCGCAAGACCCATTAGCGCCGGAAGGTGTGGTGGCTGCTTCTGATAATTATAGTGATACGCTAACCAGTTATCAGCTCAGTGCGGTATACGGGTTAACTGAGAAAATAAACCTTTACGCTGTATTCTCAGAAAATGATGCTACCTCTAACAGTATGGCTGGTGGAACGGTACTAGGTGCTGATAATCAAATAAACCCGCTTAACTTTGCTACGGAAAATACCTTATACGAAGTGGGCGTTAAACTGACACCCAATGATCGCTGGTATGCAGAAGCGTCGTTATTCGACCAAACCCGCAGTTTGCGAAATCGTGATGGCAGCAACAGTGGTATTGCCACGCAAGGTGCAGAGCTACAAGTATTTTACCAAAACGAACAGGTTTGGGTGAATGGGGCTTATAGCTATCTTGATGCGAGGTTTGATGACTCTGCGGCCTTTCAGGAAACCGCGCAAGTGCTTGACGTATTTGACAGTAGCCGCCCGGATATTATCGAAGGTACAGGCGTAGGATCGCCTTCTTTTGCGGCATTCGCACCGTCAAATACACGGGTGCAAGGGATCCCTTCTCAGATAGCCTCACTGAATGCAGGTTGGCAAGTGAATGGAAAGTTTGCGGTGGGCGCTAGCTTTCTTTACACCAAATCATTTCCCCTCGATTTTTTGCAAACCGTGTATATTCGTGACCAAATAGCGTTAGATATTAATGCCGATTATCGTGTGAACGAGCAACTAAGGCTTCGCGCTGATATTATCAACGTGACCGATGAAGAAAATTGGCAGCCTGTGTTTGAAGGCGGATACTTTGGCGCTACACTCGTGATGCCGAATGTGCCAAGACACTTACAACTCACGATGCAGTATGCGTTTTAAGCGCAATTAAGGACCAATGATGTTTAAAAAATTAGTGCTAGTTGCGGTTATTGCCGCTGCCATATTCGGTTTCTTTTATTTTGATTTAAATACCTATTTGACCTTAGAAGGAATGAAAGGGTCGCTAGATACTTTTCAGTCTCAAATTGCACAAAACCCGGTATTAAGTATTGCCACATTCTTCGCAATTTATGTGGCCGTCACTGCATTATCTTTGCCCGGCGCCGCCATACTGACCCTCGCCGCGGGTGCGTTATTTGGCTTGATGCAAGGGCTTATTATTGTTTCGTTTGCCTCAAGCATAGGGGCGACATTGGCGTTTTTAGTAGCGCGTTTTATCTTGAGAGACACGGTTCGGAATAAATTTAAGGATAAGTTGAACAAGATTGATGAAGGGGTGGAAAAACAAGGGGCATTTTACCTTTTTACGCTTCGATTAGTGCCTGTTTTCCCCTTTTTCTTAATTAACCTGTTAATGGGGTTAACTGCCCTTAAAGTGCGTACGTTTTACTGGGTAAGTCAACTTGGCATGTTAGCGGGCACTGCGGTTTATGTGAATGCGGGAACCCAGTTAGCGCAAATACAGAGCCTGTCAGGTATTGTTTCCCCCTCACTTATCTTTTCATTCGTTCTTTTAGGTCTATTCCCTTGGATTGCCAAGGCCATTGTCGCAATAGTGAATCGTCGACGGGTATACAAGGGTTACACTAAACCTAAAAAGTTTGACCGTAATTTGGTGGTAATTGGGGCAGGCGCGGGAGGCTTGGTAACCAGTTATATTGCAGCTGCGGTAAAAGCCAAAGTGACCTTGGTAGAAGCGGGCGAAATGGGAGGAGACTGTTTGAACTACGGTTGTGTACCCAGTAAAGCCATTATTAAAACTGCCAAAGTAGCCAACCAAATGCGAAACGCCGACAATTATGGCCTTAACGCTATAGAGCCTAGCATGTCGTTTAAGAGGGTCATGGCGCGAGTGCATGAGGTTATCGCGGCTATAGCGCCTAACGACAGTGTAGAAAGGTACACCAACCTAGGTGTTGATGTTGTTAAAGGGTACGCAAAAATTCGAGACCCTTGGACCGTTGATATCCGTAAAAGCGATGGTAGTACGCAAACATTAACCACGAAAAATATTGTAGTTGCTACGGGCGCTAGCCCTTTTGTACCCGATTTACCCGGTATAGAGGACAGTGGCTATGTAACCTCTGATACCTTATGGCAGAAATTTGCGCAATTAGACACTGCACCTAAACGTTTAATCGTGCTAGGTGGCGGCCCTATTGGTTGTGAGCTTGCACAAGCATTTGCTCGCCTAGGTAGCGAGGTAACGCAAATAGAACGCGCACCACGTTTAATGGGGCGTGAAGATGCTGATGTGGCGGAATATGCCGATTCTGTTTTACGGGAAAGTGGCGTCAAGGTGCTCACCAACCATGATGCGCTTCGCTTTGAAGTACAAAACTCAGAGAAAGTGTTAGTCGTAGCAAAGGAGGGGCATGAATACACGGTGGCTTACGACGAAGTCATAGTTGCAGTTGGACGAAAAGCCAGATTGAAAGGTTTTGGATTAGAAGCATTAGGCATCACCTTCGATAAAACCATTGATACCGATGAATATCTGCAAACTATAATGCCCAATATCTTTGCTGCAGGAGACGTAGTAGGGCCTTATCAATTTACCCATGTCGCTTCCCATCAGGCTTGGTACGCTGCCGTTAATGCCTTATTTGGCAGCTTTAAGAAGTTTAAAGTGGATTATAGTGTGATCCCGTGGACAACCTTTATCGACCCCGAAGTAGCCCGGGTAGGCATTAACGAAACTGAAGCGAAGGAGAAGGGCATAGAAGTTGAGGTGACTCGCTACGAATTTGCTGAATTGGATAGAGCGGTAGCGGAAAGTGCACGTAAAGGCTTTATCAAAGTATTAACGCCACCTGGAAAAGACAAAATATTGGGGGTCACCATTGTCTCAGAACATGCCGGTGACTTACTGGCAGAATTTGTTATCGCCATGAAGCACGGGTTAGGATTAAATAAAATCCTAGGCACCATTCACACGTACCCCACGTGGGCAGAAGGTGCTAAATATGCGGCGGGTAACTGGAAGCGGGCCAATGCGCCAGAAAAATTGCTTACCTACGTTGAAAAGTTCCACGCTTGGCGCAGAGGATAACCGGATGATAGCTAAACGCCTTACATTTTTTTCTTTGTGCTTATTTTGTGTTTCTTATGCACTGGCACCACCGTTATTTGCGCAAACTCACTTACATACGCCTTTTGACGAGCTATTACAAAAGCACGTTGTTACCATTAACGATGGTAAAAGTACGCAGGTGGATTACGCTGAGTTAGCAAAAGATAAGACGAAATTAGAGGCGTATTTATCTGCACTGGCTGCAATTGATATCGCCACTTTCGAAGAATGGAGTCAGGGCAAGCAACT
>Ga0114908_1001621_pt1 | contig 11341 bp, 14 predicted proteins | sample MalvireepMed_s17_FD_87292 | JGI IMG/M metagenome (GOLD analysis project Ga0114908, IMG submission 87292) | Marine viral communities from the Global Malaspina Expedition - Malaspina viral metaG DeepMed_s17 | ecosystem: Environmental > Aquatic > Marine > Oceanic | place: Mediterranean Sea... | reverse complement strand
TTAATAGGAGGTTTATATGAATGAGCTTGATATATTACGTAACCATTTTCTTGGTTACCACAACAACTTTTTTGATAATTTCAAAACAGTTTCTACTTACCCACCATACAACATAAGCGGCAACGAAGAAAAAGGTGTCATTGAATTTGCCGTTGCGGGGTTCGCTGAGGATGATTTGACAGTTGAGGTAAAAGACCAAACTTTAAAAGTTTCGGGGTGTAAAGAAAAAAAATCCGACGGGCAGCTTAAGCACGAATCGGACTTTTATCACAAAGGAATATCGGATAGAACTTTCCGAAAAAGCTTCAAACTTCATGAACACATTAGAATTGATGGAGCGGAGCTAAAGGATGGACTTCTTAAAGTTACCTATAAACGTGAAATTCCAGAATCCGAAAAACCAAAACAAATAAAAATTAAATCCAGCTAGAAAGTTCCTCACCGCTGATTTCCTTGGCGATGTTGACCTTGTTCCGAAGGGACTTAATGATTTTATCATCCACAGTCCCTTTGGCTACTAGATCTATATAAAGTACCGCATTCTTTTGTCCTATTCTATGGGCACGGTCCTCTGACTGAATTCTTTTTTCCAAATCATAATTGTTTGAATAGTATATGACCGTACTAGCAGCGGTTAATGTGATCCCGTATCCACCTGTTTGGGTGTTTCCTATGAAGAAACGTATGGAAGTCTTTCCCTGGAAAGCGTTAATGCACTTCTGCCGATCTTCCGTTGCCGTTGCGCCGTAATACGTGCAGCATGAGCTTGATCCGTATTCATCTGAAATGGCCTTTTCAATTCTTTTAATGTCATGAATGTAGTTGGCCCATATGATTACCTTTCCCGTGGTCTCTCCCAGTATCTGCATCAATTCATCAAGCCTGTTATTTTTAAGGTCCAGTGTATCCCCGCTGTCCGTTTTCATGTGACCGCACGTAATCTGGTGCAGTCTTATCAACTGTGTCAGAACATTGACAGCGGTTAGTGACTCTCCCTTTAATATTGTCATGGCGTTGGCTTTCATGTCACGGTACGCTTTGTTCTGTTCCTCCGTCAGTTCCACTTCACGCTTGGTGTATACCTTGTCCGGTAGATCAAGGCAGTCCTTCTTCAACACGCGGTATGAATGGGGTGATACAAGCTGTCCCAGTTGGGCCAGGTTCTTGAACTTGACGATCTTCTGGTACTTGTGCGTTCCGCCTGCGGCGTTCGCTGTAATGACCACGGCGTACCGGGTTCTGAATGCGTAGTAGCTTTGCTGACCCAGTATTTCCGGATCAAGAAAATCCATCTGTGACCAGAGGTCCATGGGTGACTGTGTCACTGGGGATCCAGTCAGAATTCTTCTGTATTTGGTTTCCTTGGATAGTCCTAAAATATTCTTTGTTCTCTTTGCTTTTGGATTTTTAATGGTGGTGCTCTCGTCAACAATCATCATGGACCGCCCTATTAAATATATCTTCGCGAATTCCATTCCTTTTTTTGTTGAGAGTGCCTCAACGTTCATGACCATTATTTTAAAAACCATGTCTCCGCTGTGCTGTTTCATCCATCCCAAATCATCGAGATATTTCCTGGATGTTGATTGTTTCCATGACACAACTTTTTTTTCAATGTAGTCCGGAACGTGCGTGGGGATTTCTTGATCTACCCACGTCATGTACGTTCCCTTTGGAGCAATCACTAATAATCTGTCAATTTTCCCTTTATTATAAAGTATGCACGCATTGTCCAATGCTATCTTGGTTTTACCAGTTCCCATCTCGGCAAAGATGGCAAAAGATTCCTTATTCCAGCATTTTTTCAAAGCATCTTTTTGATGCTCATACGGTTTAGTTTTAAATTTATACATTGGCGTAATACGGATCAGCGTCTAAATTTTTAAACCATTTTGGTGGATTTTTCCATTGACCAATTTTATGCACATAATAATCCCTATATGCTCTTACAAAATCATCTTGTTTAAATTCATCTGGCATGCACTGTGGAGGATCAGTAATATTATCAAAAGACGAAAGTCTTGGATAAAGTTCGTGAATAGCATTAATAACTTGCTGACACGCATGAAATTTATTATAACGAACTGTATATTCTTTAGACAATTCTTCTGCGTGACAAAGTGCCCAATAAAAATTATCACGGGTATCACCAACCCATATTGTCATGGGATGATTGGGATAAGCTGATTTATATCCTGCATCATAGCCACGGCGTCTAATTGCTGTAGACAACATTTGTGTAGTTTCTAATACCATTTTAACTACATGTTTGTCACACTGTGCTCGTGCAGCTTTAGCTGGGTCTTCATTTAAAAAAAATATATTCATATTGTATTTCTAACTTTCTACTTGACAAAGCTTATATCATAGTGTATAAGGAAAGTCAAGAAATAAAAATATGACAGTATATGTTTTACAGGAAATGGGAAGAAACGTTAGATCGGCAGAGAAGTTTGGTGATTTAAAAATTTTACTTCCTGACAATAAACAAATTGTCCTATCCTCCGGACCACTTACCCATAAGCTAAGAAAAGAGTTATCCACATTTTGTGACGATGACTACTTGCTTTTGATAGGGGATCCTGCTATAATAGCAATTGCTGGAGCAGTTGTAAGCGAAGCAAACAGAGGAAAATTCAAGGTTCTGAAGTGGGACCGTGATGAAAAGAAATATTACGACATAGAAATAGACTTGAGAGGTAAAAATGAGTGATCTATTAAGACAAATGGCCCAAGATGCGGGCAACACGGCCCAGGACAACATGGGTAAGATTGGCGCAGTAGCCAATGACATTGCTGATACGGACAAAGAGATCAGTGATATAGAAGATCAACTAAAAAAGAAAAAACATTACAAGAAACATTTATCAGAAAATGTTTTACCTAATCTTTTTGCTGAGGTTGGGTTATCAGAGTTAAAACTAGCAGACGGCAGACATCTTAAAGTAGGTAACTATTATGGGGCGTCGATAAAGGACACTAAAAAAAGTGCCGCGTTTGCATGGTTACGGGACAATGGATTTGGGGATTTAATAAAAAACCAAGTCTCTTGCAGCTTTGGACGGGATGAAGATGAGAAAGCTAAAGGATTGATTAACACTTTAAATGAAAAGGGTTTTCAATCTTCACAACGCGAGTGGGTCGAACCCTCCACCCTTCGCGCATTTATACGTGAGCAACATGAAGCAGGCAATCAATTGCCTATGGACTTGTTAGGAGCTTACGTAGGACAAAAAACAACGATTAAAGATTAAAGGAGAAAGGCCTTATGGCACAAACTAAAGAAGTCGCAAAAGCGGCAAAACTAGATCTAGCGGTTCTTGCTAGTGATTCAAAAAATGCGAGTGGATTCGGCAATCTTGACTTGTCAAGAGATATCGCTATCCCTTACATCAATATACTACAAACAACAAGCCCTCAGCTTAATCCATCAAAAGCGGAACATGTTGAAGGGGCAAAAGTGGGACAGTTCTACAATACTGTTTCGCAGGAAGTCAGTGATTCACTTAAAGTGATTCCTGTCCTTTACCAACTACGATACGTGGAATGGAAACCACGTGAATCCGGTGGCGGATTTGTAGAAGCACATGATGCCGACAGTGGGATCTTGTCTAAAACAAAGCGCGACCAGTTGACATCTAAAGATGTGTTGGAGAATGGCAATTACATTGCCACTACGGCATATCATTATGTCTTGGTTCAAGGAGCTGATGGAAATTGGTCACAAGCAGTTATCAGCATGACATCTACTCAATTAAAAAAGAGCAGACGCTGGAACAGCTTGATGCTAACCCAAAAAGTTCAAGGCCCATCGGGAAGTTTCACTCCACCAACATACGCAATGATCTACAATCTCACTACAGTTAGTGAGTCAAATGATCGCGGAAGTTGGTTTGGTTATCAACTTGAGAAAGCTGGACAGGTAGAAGACGCTGACATTTATAATGAAGCAAAATCATTTTCAACCGCAGCATCAAGAGGAGATGTAGAAGCTAAACCTACCGTTGAGGGGGAACCTGTAAAAGAGGCTCCACAGTCAAACAGTAAAGAAAGCGACGAAGATATACCGTTTTAGGTATATCTTTTTCTAAACTGGAGGTTTAGTGGAAGTTGATAAATTTAAGGCGATATTTTCCGGCTTAGACATAGCTTATGGTCAGCACCAATCCAATGGAGAGCGTGCTGACGGTAAGCAGGAAGGAAAATCTTATATTGTCCGTAAAGAAATAACTGACGAATTATGGGAAAAACATCTTAAGGGGGAAGGACCTTCCTTAGGGATCATTCCTATTATGGCAGACAACACTGTTATATGGGGATGTATAGATATTGATACCTATCCTCTTGATCATAAGAAATTAATTCATAAAATAAGAAAATTAGAATTACCCCTAGTACATTTTAAATCTAAAAGCGGTGGGGCCCATTTATTTTTATTCGTGGCTAAACCAATTGCCGCAAAAATAATGCGATCGAAGTTAAAATCGGTTGCGTCAGATTTAGGGTACTCCTCTGCTGAAATATTTCCCAAACAATCGAGCATACTAATAGAAAAAGGGGATCTCGGTAATTTTTTAAACTTACCTTATTATAATTATAAAAATACTTCAAGATGTGCTGTTAACGATGATGGAACGAATTCTACGTACCATGAATTTTTATCGTTATACACTAAACATGTTGTTATTGATATAGACAGAATTGCAAGGCAGACATCTAATAAAGTCATAGCGGATGGACCACCTTGTTTACAAAGTTTGTGCTCGCAAGGATTTCCGGAGGGAACCAGAAATAATGGGTTATTTAACATTGGAGTTTATTTACGTAAGTTTGATCCAGAAAATTGGACAACTTTAATAGAAGAATACAACAGAAATCACATGACGCCACCACTTCCGTCTAGTGAAGTTGTGACAATAATAAAGCAGTTGGAAAAAAAGGATTACGCATATAGGTGCAAAGAACAGCCTATTGCCTCCTTTTGTAATGCTTCGGTTTGCAAAACCAGAAAATTTGGAATAGGTTCGGATAATGTAGCCCCTCAGTTTGGGTCTTTATCAAAATTATGCACTGATCCCCCTATTTGGTTTTTGGATGTTGAAGATCAACGTTTAGAATTGTCTACAGAAGAATTACAAATGCAACAGAAATTCCAAAGAAGATGTATGGATGTTCTTAATTTTCCATTTCCATTACTTAGATCAAATCTTTGGCAAGAGACACTGAGAACCTTGATGGGCAATGTTATTGAAATTGAGGTTTCTAGTGATGGGTCTGTGGCAGGTCAGTTTGAGGTTCACCTCCAGGAATTTTGTACTGATCGTGCCCAGGCTTTAAACAAAGATGAATTATTATTACACAAGCCTTGGACTGAAAATGGAATAACATATTTCAGGTTAAAGGATCTTCATGATTATTTGATAAGAAATAAATTTACTCATTATAACACCGGTCAAATTGTGGCGCGTTTAAGGGACCTTAAGGGAAAAAGTAAGTTCTTTAAGATAAAAGGAAGAGGGGTAAATACATGGTGTATTCCCGCTTTTCAGCAACAAGATTCAGATTTTGACATAAAGGAGATGGAAAGTGCACCGTTCTAAACCAGAAATTAATATTATATTAGGTCCTCCAGGGACAGGAAAAACACATAATTTATTGAATTTAGTTGAGAAAGAATTATCCAATGGGACACCACCGGACAGAATAGGTTTTTTTGCCTTTACTAAAAAAGCCGCAAGTGAGGCTAAAGAAAGGGCAAAAATAAAATTTAAATTGGAGGATAAACAATTACCGTTTTTCAGGACTTTACATTCTCTCGCATTTTTACAACTTGGTCTTACTACTTCAGAAGTAATGTCTCGGGACAATTACAGGGAATTTTCTCAAGCTTACGGGATGGATTTAGGTTCAGTAACAGATGGTTCAGATGTTGGTGGTGTAATAACAACCGACAACAGATTTATAACCGAAATAAATCTATCACGAATGAAAGGATTAGATTTACAGGATCATTACAATAAGTCAAATCTTGATGTATCTTGGCACGCATTGTTAAGGGCTCAACGTTCTTTTGAGGAATATAAGTCTAAACGAGAGGTTTTGGATTTCACTGATATGCTGGAATTATTTCTTCAGGTTAGTAATGTTCCTCAATTGGATGTTGTTTTTATAGACGAGGCACAGGACTTAAGTTGGTTGCAGTGGTCGGTTGCTGCCCATGCGTGGAGTAAGGCTAAAAAAGTTTACATCAGTGGTGACGATGATCAGGCTATTTTTAGATGGACGGGAGCGGACATAGAATACTTCATTAAAATGAAAGCTGATAACCTTACTATATTAAATCAATCATATAGATGCCCCAGATTAATTCATAAAATGGCCGATAAAATCATTCAACGTGTCGGTAACAGAAGGCCAAAGGAATGGAAGGGCAGAGATTACATGGGCCAAATACGGTACCACGCATTTACGGAGGGTGTTGATTTAAGAAATGGGGAGTGGTTGATAATGGCCAGAACAAACTATCTTTTAGATGAACTGGAACGACAGGTAAAAACAGAAGGTTTGTTGTACAAGAGAAACAACAGGCTTCCAATATCTCAAAAATTATTGGATGCAGTTCAGGCATGGAAAATGCTGAATGAGGAAAAAGAAATAGATTTGAGCTCTGTTAAATCTATTTATTCTTATATGTCAACAAAGATAAGCATCGAACACGGCCATAAGCAATTGAAAACTGCCGATGATAAAAGTAAATATAACATGGAATCACTGGTTATGCACCATGGATTATTAATGGCAGGCAGGCCTTGGGACGTAGCTTTTGATAAAGTTGGGAATAGGGATAAAGAATACCTTAGAGCCATAGAACAAAGAAATGGAAATAACTTTAATGTTGATCCTAAAATTAACTTAAGCACAATTCATGCCTCTAAAGGCGGGGAAGCTCAAAATGTAATGCTTCTTACGGATTTAACACGCAAGACACAGGAATCACTGGAACAAAATCCGGATGATGAGTCACGTGTATTCTATGTCGGAATAACACGCACCAAAGAAAGTTTACATATTGTACAACCACAGAGAGAAGGAGGATTCATAATATGAAAAAAGAAGAAATATTAAATAAAGCAATTCAGCTTGTTAATGAAAAAAGAGAAGGGACTCACGGAAATGCGTTTAAAAATCATTCCCAGATAGCGGATTTATGGAGTGTATTTTTGGATGACAAACTTAAGGTAATGAAGGAAATAACACCCGGTGACGTAGCAGTCATGATGTGCTTACTAAAGATTTCGCGCTCCACCATGGGCGATTTTAACCTAGATGATTTTGTCGATGGTGCGGCATACATGGCAATAGCGGGAGAGATGAATGACAGCGGATCTATTTAAAACTGTAAATTCCAATTGGATTTCACCCTCTGAATTTCCTAAATTAGAGGGTAAAGTCGCGGTTGATTTGGAAACTTGTGATACTGAACTTGTCAAGGAAGGACCAGGATGGCCTCGTAAGCGTGGTTATGTAATTGGTATTGCAGTGGCGAATGCTTCTTTCAAGGGTTACTATCCAATTTCCCACTCCGGTGGGGGAAACATGGATGAAAAGAAAGTTATCAAATATATTAAGTCCATATGTGAAGATGATTCAATTGAAAAAATATTTCACAATGCACAATATGATATTGGATGGCTTTCAACACTTGGAATAGAAGTCAAGGGCCGCATTCATGATACCATGGTGGCTGCGGCTCTCATAGATGAGAATAGGTTCTCATATACACTCAATAGCATTGTGCATGAATATCTGGGTGAATTCAAAAACGAACAAAAACTTAAGGAAGCAGCGGATGCATTCGGCGTGAATGCCAAGTCAGAAATGTATAAGCTACCCGCGGAATTTGTAGGGGAGTATGCGGAGGCAGACGCTGACCTGACGTACAAATTGCATGAAAAACTGTCCTGGGAGATTGTCAAGGATAATCTTACCACAATCTATGACATAGAATGCAAGTTAATTAATGTCATTTTTAACATGACACAGGGTGGAGTTAGATTTGACGTAGATGGTTGCATAAGATTAAATGACAAGTTTAGAAATAAGGAAAAGAAATTGATGAAAAGAATCAAGGATTTAACCGGTCTTAACATAGAGATATGGGCAGCGGCGTCAATTTCCAAGGCTTTTGATTCATTGAATTTGCCGTATGAAAGAACGGAAAAGACAAATGCTCCCTCATTTACTAAAATGTTTTTGACGGATCACCCTCACGAGCTTCCCAGATTGATTATGCAGGCACGTGAGCTTAACAAACTGAGGGGAACTTTTTTAAAGGGACTCTTGGACCACACCCATGAAGGGAGGATACATGCCCACATTAACCAAATTAGGTCTGACAGTGGAGGTACTGTCACTGGCAGGTTTAGTTACTATCATCCTAATTTACAGCAGATTCCTAACAGGGGCCAATTTGCGCAAGAACTTAGGAAACTATTCATTCCGGATCAGGGAAAATACTGGCTTAAAGCGGACTACTCGCAGCAGGAGCCCAGGTTGCTCACGCATTTCGCAAGACTCGTCGACCAAGCCGGTTCTAGGGAAGTACAGGAAGCATATAATAAAAAAGACCTCGACTTTCATCAACAAACAGCCGAAATGGCAGGCGTTGAGAGACGCCTTGCGAAGACTATCGGACTAGGTGTTATGTATGGAATGGGTTACAACAAACTGGCCCGTGAACTGGATCTTGAACCACAGGAAGCAAAATCCATGTTACAGGATTTCCACACCAAAGTTCCTTTTATGAAAGGAATGCTTGAAATTGTAATGAACAGAGCCAATAACAAAGGTGTTATTAGAACGTTACTCGGCCGTAAATGCAGATTTGATTTGTGGGAACCTACGTCATGGGGTGTACACAGAGCTTTGCCATTAAATCAAGCACAATCAGAGTATGGTATGGCCATAAAAAGAGCTGGAACGTACAAGGCTTTAAATAGGTTAATACAAGGTTCAGCGGCGGATCAAACCAAGAAAGCCATGGTTAATGTTTATGATGAATTGGGTATAATTCCACATATTCAGGTACATGATGAATTAAATTGTTCCGTCAAGGATGAAAATGAAGGGAAAAAGGTGAAGGAAGTTATGGAAGACTGCGTTAAATTGGAAGTTCCATCAAAAGTGGACATAAATGTTGGTGAAAGCTGGGGTGGATGATGGCATACTCTAGAGCTAGACAGGAAAGATACGTGAAAACAAAAAAGGGTAAGGCAGCACACAGTAGAGCAAGTAAAAAATACATGGAAAAGAAAAGAAAAAGTTTAGAGGGAAGGATAGATATAAAGTATGTTAAAACCAAGTGTGAACATGGAAAAGAAGTAGCTGACTGGTGGTTGAAACAAAAATCCATATGCTATATGTGCGGGCCTAAAGTGATATATGAAAAGGCACCCACCAGAAAAAATGGAAGAAGTAATAGTGATGAGCTGGTGATTGACCATGACCACTCAAAGAAAAAATTTATTCCCCGTGGTTTACTGTGCCAAAGACATAATTTAGGATTTGGTATGTTTAAAGAAAATATTGAGGAACTTAAACGGGCCATAAAATACAAGAGGAAATTCTCATGAACTGGATGTGCTCTGTACTATTAATCTGTTTTAACTTTAATCCGGAAATGGATTACACCAGCAGTGAGGAATTCATTGAAGATGTACGGGACTGCGCAATTCACCTAAATTCCATGGAAGAGGAACAGAACCGTATTCCTGTGGACTTGGTAGTCGCACAGGCAATCCATGAATCCAATTGGGGTAGATCCAGGTTTGCCGTTGAGGGCAACAATCTTATGGGGATTCGTACATTTGACCCGTCTGATGATCAACTAAAGCCCATTGATAAACCTAATGTGAGCTGGGGGCTTAGGATCTTTGAGACCAAATGTGAATCCATATCCTACTATATTGATTTGTTAAACAATAGCCACCATTATTGTGCCTTCAGGGAGAGGAGATTATCACAATATATCAATGACATAGTGGACCTGGAATCACTTGCGGAAACGCTTGTAATTTATGCTGAAGACGTATATTATACGCAAAAAATAATCCAAACAATGAGAGAACTGAAAAACTATGAATAATAGCAGAAAACCCGGGTACCGAGCCCAAGGAAAGAAACGAACCGACGGAGTGAAACATGGATTTGCGATCAACCCAGAACAAATGGAATTCGAAAGGCGAAAGCTTTTGGAGGAGATGTCTTCCAAACTTAAGCCCAACAAGAAACAGCTTAACACAATGGCGGCAGTGGCTGCCACGAAGGAGCCGGAGTATTTTGACGAGGAAGGAAAGAAAAAAGAGCCCACAATGCGTATTCTATCGCTCGGCGCAGGGGTACAGTCTTCCTGTCTCGCACTCATGGCACAGGAAGGACTAACAAAGCACAAACCGGACTACATGATCTTTGCCGACACCGGATGGGAACCGTCGTTCGTTTACGAACACGTTGAGTATCTCAAGAAGGCAATAACCATCTGCCCAATCATTACCGTTGAACGAAGCAACATCCGTGAGGATCTGATTCGAGCGGCGAACCCCATTAAGGGGTCTAATGATGAGTGGAAGTCTTTCGCCGGACGCGTTCCCAATCCCCACTGTTTGCGGCACGCCCCGGTGGAAAGGTTGGAATGCTTTACCGCCAGTGCACCCATGATTACAAGGTCATTCCCATACAGAAAAAGATGCGGGAAATACTGGGTATAAAACCACGACACCGCGTGAAGAAAGGAACAATTGTCGAACAGTGGATTGGAATATCGACTGATGAGGCTATGCGCATGAAGAAGGCAAGGATGTACTGGCTGGAGTCACGCTGGCCACTCATTGAAATGAAAATGTCAAGGGCGGACTGCCTGCAGTGGTACCGTGACATGAAGAAGCATCCAATGCCGGGGAAATCATCCTGCATAGGGTGCCCTTATCACCACAATGACCAGTGGAAAAACATGCAGAAGAACTATCCAGTGGACTTTGAGGACGCTTGCGAGGTTGATGACAAAATAAGACACGGTTTAAAAAATACTACAGCGGAACTGTTCCTTCACAAGTCAGCAAAACCTTTAAGAAGCATAGATTTCCAGGAACCTAAGAAACAACGAGACCTGTTCGGGGAAACGTTTGATCCGGAGTTTGCAGATGAATGCGAAGGGCTTTGCGGAGTATAGTGAGCAAGGCGGATTTAAAAAGAAAGAAACACAAGGGGAGACGCAAGGTTGGATCTAATAAGAGAAAGAACCGAAGGCGTGCCCGCTTGGGAATGAAGATAAGGAGAAAATAAT
>Ga0114908_1001617_pt1 | contig 11349 bp, 18 predicted proteins | sample MalvireepMed_s17_FD_87292 | JGI IMG/M metagenome (GOLD analysis project Ga0114908, IMG submission 87292) | Marine viral communities from the Global Malaspina Expedition - Malaspina viral metaG DeepMed_s17 | ecosystem: Environmental > Aquatic > Marine > Oceanic | place: Mediterranean Sea... | reverse complement strand
GCCAGCCGCCAAGGTGTCGGCCGCCGCCACGCTCTACCAGGAGGACATTGTGGCGACGGGCGAGGAGATCGACGACAGCCCGAGCGACGGGATGCCACGGCAGCTTGAACTGGAACCGCTGCGACGGTCCAAGATCGAACCCTTCAAGACGATCTGGTGTAGCGCCGTGACGGCCTGGGTCAGCCGACAAGATGACGACATGGGAGCATGAGATGGAGATCACGGTGAAAGATATCCTGACGGCGGTCAGCCTGCTGGGCTCGCTTGTCGCGCTGGTCTGGTATCTGCGCGGCGCGATCAGTGATCTGTCGGCCAAGATCGACCGCCTCCAAGTGGCGTTCGAAGGCGCGACCAAAGACCTGACCGAACACGACGAGCTGCTGCGCGAAGCCAGAGGTGGCCGCGCACAACTGCATGAGAAAATGCAAGAGGCACAGCAACGGATCGTCAGGCTAGAAACCAAAGCCAAGATGGGAACTACAAGGAGCATTTCATGAACGCAGCAACCTACCTGGCCCGCGAGTTGGCCAGCAAGCGACTAGCCTACAGCCAACTGGTTACGGCCGTGCGCGCCTTCCAACGGTCGAACGGACTACTAGCCGACGGCAAGCCCGGCCCCAAGACCCGCGCGGCCCTGGCCCGCCTGCTAGCCCCGCCTGCGGCCGACCACGGGGGATCGGCGCTGGGTCTGGCTGCGCTGGAGATCGCCAAGGCCGAGATCGGCAACGGTGAGGAACGGCAGAACAACGACGGCCCGCACGTCGCGCGGTATCACGGCAAGAAGGACGACAAGCTGCCCGACGGCAACTGGTGCGCCGCGTTCGTCGGCTACTGCTACCAGCAGGCGGCGAAGAAGCTGGACCGCAAGCTGCCCTTCAAGCGGACTGGAGGCGCGAAGCTCCTGGGCAAGCGTGCGGCGAAGGCTGGGATCGCTGTCGAGGTCGAGGACATCCAGGCCGGAGACATCCTTTGGTGGGATCGTGGCAAGCGTGGCGACTGGAAGGGGCATATTGAGATCGCGGCGACCGCTATCGACCCCGCCACTGGCGTGGTGCATACTGTCGCCGGCAACGTGGGCCGGTTTCCCGCGAAGGTCCGATACCGGACGCACGACCTGCTGCACGACGATCGATTCGAAGGGGCCGCCAGGCTCCCCGACGAGGAGGCCACGACATGATCCGCAATATCCTGATCGCTTTGCTGTTTATATTCTGCATCGCCTGCAACAAGGGGGCAGAGTTGGACGAAGATCCAGCAGCTGATGGTGACAGCGTCGAGCTGCCAGGCGGGGCCACACCGACAACGCCAGCCGACGCCACGCCAACGGGCGGCTGATGCGCTGGCTTGCCCTGGCCGCCCTCCTGGCTGGCTGTGCCGGCCCGGCGCACTGTGTCCGGGCAGAGTTGGCCCTGTGGAAATCGAACGACACCGACAGCCGCCACCCGTATCGGGCAACGGTCAGGTGTCACAACCCGGATGGTCACACCGACGTCGAGGTCATCCAAAGCAGAACCCGCATCGAGGCGGCCTTCCCTGGAGATCCAGGACGGGCACGCCTTGAGGCGGGCGCGGAGTAGAGCAATGTTCAACGCCATCAAAGACAAGATCATCAGTCGCAAGTTCCTGGTGTTCGTCGCCGCGTCCGTGGGCGCGTACTTCGGCCTCGTCAGCATCGAGATCTGGTCCACTGTCGCCGTCGCCTACATCGGCAGTCAGGCCGCCGTGGATGCCATCTCCGCGTTCATCGGTGGCAAGGCCAAGCCAACCGTCACCGAGGCCGCCACGGTCAGCGACAGCCAGGACAAAGCTGCAGACGGTCCAGCCTTCTCCGGTTGACACCACCGCCAGCACCCCGCAAGATCGCGCCGGGACTTTCATCCGTCCCTAGACAGTGCTTGTTGCCCTGTCCTCCTGCTCCCCTGGTCTGTCCTCACTGGACCAGGGGGGCTTTTTTTTCTGTTTCGTGGCACTGCGTGCCCTGTGTGAATGTTGACACGGCTGCGAGCCCGTGCAATGATCGCGTCCATACCAGGCCCAGAGGACAGGGCCGCATCATGGGAGGATACAATGACGAGCACAGTGCAACCCTTGGAGATGGCGGCGAACAAGACGCCAACACCAACACGAGAGCAGCTTATAGAGTGGGCGCGCAATCGATTTTGCGACGGCTCTCGCGGGGGAACCGCCGAACGTGGCGACGATGGCCAGCCGATCCGTATCCCCAGCGATGCAAAGATCGCGCACTTGGATTGCGGCGGAGGTCTTGGCGGTTACTGGGTCGATGCAAAGGTGTGGCTTTGGGAAGGCGAAGAACCGCAAGCGCCTTGCGTCGTTTACCTCGACCCGCGTTGACTAGCACACGGCCCCCGCCGTACGGCCCCGTCAGCATAGGCTGGCGGGGCTTTCCTGTATCAGGCTGAACAAAGATCCACGATCGCAGCACTGCGCGCCCTGTGTGAATGTTGACACGGCTGCGAGCCCGTGCAATGATCCGGGGCGATGACAAGCCCGCGAGGACACGGGCACCACACACGGAGGACACGATGGCGAAGCAGGCAACCAAGACGAAGATCAATCGAGAGCAGTGGCTAAACAAGGTCAAGGATCACAAGATCATCAAGGCGCTGTTCAAGGCGGCTGGGTTCCCGATCCCCAAGAACGTCCGCGTCAGCGTCGGCTGGCCGCTGGGGCGTGGTCGCAGCAAGAAGAACCAGACCATCGGCCAAGTGTTCGGCACGACGTGCAGCAAGGACAAGCACTTCGAAATCTTCATCAGCCCATCGCTGGCCAAGTCCAACCGGGTCGCTGACGTGCTGGTGCATGAGTTGGTACACGCGGCGGTCGGCCTCAAACAGGGACACGGGAAGGTCTTCCGCAAGTGCGCGCTGGCCGTTGGCCTGACGGGCAAGATGACGGCCACGCTGGCCTCCGACGAGTTGAACGCCAAGCTGGACAAGATCGTCAAGCAGATCGGACCCTTCCCGCACGCCAAACTGACCGCGCGCTCCAAGATCAAGAGCAGCGGCCCGAAGACGCAGGGCACGCGCATGAAGAAGGTCCACTGTCCCGCGTGTGGCTACACCCTGCGGACCACGAAGAAGTGGCTGGCCGTTGGTCTGCCGACCTGCTGCTGTGGCACGGAGATGGTCAGCGACGACGCCCCGAAGCCAGAGCCTGACCACCACCACGCGCGACTCCTGATCAGCAGCACGATTGACAACGTCAGCGTGGGCGATGTCATCACGCTGATGCAGAGCAACCACCCCCACACGGCCAAGCGTCTCCACGATCCCCGCGTCATCGCTGAAGGTCTGACCGTCACCGATATCTACACCGTGAAGGACGAGAATCGGCTGGAGATCGTGGCGCAAGACGGGGAGTCGGACAAGTACTTCGTCACCATCGTGACCGACACGTCAGGCGTGACCGACAGGTGCTCGATGACGGTGGACCGCATGGACAGCAACGGCGAAGCGACCAACGTCCCGTATTGCGAGTCGCGGTCCACTGTCGAGACTCTCGACAAGCCCGCCCCGAAGCCGACCACCAAGGCCGTGCGCTACCTTCGCAACGGCGCGAAGGTTGGCGACCACATCACCCTCCGGGTCGCGTATGCCGCGACAGCCGATAAGATCGAGGGCGGCTTGCGGCTGATGTACTCGCCGCTGGTGGTTGCTGAAGTCAACGAGTGCGGCAACGCGCACCACCCAAACCAGATCCAAGTGGTCGCCCGCACAGCGTCACACACCTACTGGTTCAACCTGCTCCAGGGTTTTGAGTCGCGCAGCGGCCACACGATCCAAGCCACACGACAAAAGGGACACGGCCCCTACAATCCGCGCTGCCACGGCAGCAACAAGGGGAAGTCCATCGGCGGCGTTCGAATGGTCACCCTTGAAGAGTTCAGCACCGTCGAGAGCCCTGACAATGTCTAGGACGCAAGGAAGCGCCGCGAGCCAGGGCCTACCCAGTGCGAGGGCGCTGGAGGGCCGCAGAGACGCGCACAGCGCGCAGGAGGACACGATGATCATCCGTCCTAACTACACTGACGGGATCGCGCGGCGCATCAAGGGGGGATCGGTACTCCTGCGGATGGGCTTCGATGTCGTTGAGGTCAAGCACGACGGCCGCTGGGCGGTCATCAAGATCGATCCATCAGGGCTGGCGGTCATCTCCTCACGGTCAGGCAAGCACCAGGGGGAGCTCGTGACAGACCTGCGCCCCGATCGGACGATCATCCTGCTGGGCGAACACATGATCGGCACGGAGCGCGCCAAGGCGTCCGAGTCGCTGATCGTGGTCTTCGACTGTCTGCACGACGGCCTCCGCGATCTTGCGTGCATTCCCCTGCACGAGCGCCGCCAAGCTGCGGCCGACATCGTGGCCCAGGTTCCTGACTCCATGATGACGATGGTCCAGCAGTGGAGCCTGCACGATCGGTCCTTCGCTGACATCTGGCAGGACGTGGTCATCGAGGGAGGCGGCGAGGGCCTAGTGGCCAAGCGCAGCCTTGACCCCTACAGCCACGGCCCCCACAACTGGCCGCACTGGATCCGGGTCAAGGAGACAGCCGAACATGACGCCATGGTGCTGGGCGTGGACGGTGGTTCGCTGCTGTGCATGGTGGACGGCGTGCAGTGGCGCGTGGCGGCTGGGCTGAGTGGCCTGGTGGCGGTCGACCTGATCGGCCTCAAGGTCACGCTACGATCGAATGGAGTTCACACAAGCGGCAAAGGGCGGCACGCGCGACTCGTGCGGGTCCACCCGGAGCAATAGATAGGGAGGATGGGATGAAGTGGAAACGAATAGCGCCAGGGTGCTACGAAATGAGATCGAACGGCAAGCCGTTGGCGGTGCTGCAGATCGTGCACCGTCTCTGGCATACCTGGGTGTACCGCTATCAGGACGGCAAGCTGGACCGCGTCGATCACTACATCGACCTGCTGGGGAGTGCTGCCAAGGCCCGCACAATCCATTGAGAACCACCCCGCCGCCAGCTTGTCCGGGGATGGCGGCGGGGCGTTTACACGCCCCCGGATATGGAGGAACCCATGGGATGGGATCAAGCTAGAGAAGCGCGCACAGCGATGGGCGCAGGCGGCAGCATATGGCTGCGGCTGGGTGATGGTGAGGAAGTCAAGATGGTGGTCCTGGGATCACCGGAGCATGTGGTGAAGCCTGGATTCAATCCGGGTGACAAGCCAGTCAATCGGTTTGAAGTCAACGTCCTGATGGACGACGATCAGAGCGTCAAGATCTGGGACATGTCGGGCACGGTCTTCGATGACCTGTCAGCCCTGCATGAGAAGGGCAAGATCAAGGGCTGCTGGTTGTTCCTGTCACGCAAGGGTGTGGGGCTGGAAACGCGCTATCGCATCATCCCCGGCGACAAGCTGACGGCCGCAGAGGTGGAGCCCTGCCGAGCGGCTGTGCTCCATGAGATTGGCCAGGCGGCGGTCAACGATGCCAAGGCCGACAAGGCCAGCGGCAACGGGGATCTGTCCGTCGCGATCGTGGCGCTCAAGACAGCGGCCGACCAGGACGGCCTGGAGGATGCTTTCAAGCAAGCCTGGGGCAGCCTGGGCGACGATGACCGGGACGCCCTTCAAGGTGTCTATAACGAGCGATCGGCCGCCTTCACTGGCGGCTCCGATCTGCCTTTCTAGGGGAGGGAGTCATGGGCGCGATCACACCTGATCATGGCTGGCACCTTGGCGTGCCGGATGGTGTCTACCATCAACAGTGGACGGCGGTCAGCCGCTCCAACTTGGTCCGCGTGCTTCGCAGCCCAGCTCACGCCAAGGCCGACCAGGGGCCGCCCTCTGGTCGCGCCCTGGTGGTGGGGTCGGCCTGTCACGCGCTGGCGCTGGAGGGGCCGGAAGCATACGCCGCACGCTATGCCGTCGCGCCGAAGGTGGACCGCCGCACCAAGGCGGGCAAGGCAACGTGGTCGGCGTTCAGCGAGGGCGCGGGGGATCGCGCCGTGCTGACTGCAGCCGAGGGTGAACAGGTAGAGGCCATGGCAATGGCCGCCTGTGGGTTTGGCCCGTTTGCCGCGCTGTTCGTCGGCCCACATGAGGCCGAAGGATCGATGGTGTGGACAGACGAGGACAGCGGCCTGCTGTGCAAGGCCCGGCCAGACCTTGCCGCCCCTGGCGTGCTGGTGGACTTCAAGACCAGCAGAGACGCAAGGCCCCGGCCCTTCGCCCGCGATGCGGTGGAGTACGGCCTGGATATGCAGGCGGCGTTCTACCTCGACGGCTGGCGGGCCGTACACGGCGAGGAGCTGCGCTTTGCGTTCTGCGTGGTGGAGAAGACAGCGCCCCACGGCGTCGTCTGGTATTACCCGGACGACGCCATGATCGACAACGGGCGGGCGCGCTACAAGCGGGCGCTGGCGTTGTGGGCGTACTGTGTCGAGGCGGGCGAGTGGCCGTCCTACAGCGACCAGCCACAGATGCTATCGCTGCCACCCTGGGCGATTGACCAGACAGAGCGGAGCAAGCTGGACAGGGCCGTGGCCAAGGTCAAGGCGTGGGACCGTCACAGCTCACCCGACTTGCCGCAGACGGTCAGCGTCCACCCCCTGCGGATCTGGTGCGCCACGCACGGCCTGCGGCTGTCGCAGGTCGCCACCACGATCGGCGTGGGACGGTCGGCGCTGTCGAACTATGTGGCGGGCCGTCGTGCTTGCCCCGATACTGTGGCGACGGCGGTGGACAAGCTGACCGGCGGCGCTGTCGGCGCGGGGAGTTGGTGATGGGTGTAGCACGCAAGCGACGGCGCTACCTGGCGAAGCTGGAGCGCATCAAGGCCAAGAAGCGCGCACGCGAACGCAGGAGGGCGGGGCCATCCACAGGGCCATCCACAGGCGAGCGGGCGAGCGGGCCAGTGTGCGGAGGTATGACCGATGACTGATCCAAAAGTAAGCGGCATGGTCGAGGCGTACTGGGACGCATACATCCCAGACGGGCGCGCCACCGGCAGCGGCGACGACGACCGCGTGCGCGAGGCCGTCATGGAGGCGCTGCCCGAGCAGGTCGAGGTCCATCTATGGGGCCGCTATGAGCCCGGCGTGATCATCGCCCTGCGCTGCGACTGGCAGCAGGTCGAGGTGATGGATGACTACCGCGAGGACGGCGATGGGTGAGGCCCGCAAGCGACGGCGACAAGCCAGCCTATTCGGAGCGCCATGACCTGGAAGCCGCCACACGACTGGCAGGAGACACTGATCGATGTCATGTCCGCAGAGCTACACGAGCGCGGCCTGACGTCGGCCGACGTGTCGCGCCGAGGCGGGCCTGGCCATCGGTACATGTGGAACTGGGGCCACATCAGCAAGCAGTCAGGGAAGTACAGCCTGCCCACGGTGCGGACGCTGGTCGCGTGGTGCGCGTGTGTGGGGCTGCGACCGTCCGACCTATTGAGGAGGGTGGGGCTATGAAGGAGGCCACGATGACAATCAAACAGGCTGCGGCAACCCGGCGGGCTGTAAGGCTGATCGATTCGATGGATGAGGAGGCCCCGATGACGATCGAACAGGCGGCGCAGGTGATCGCCGAGCTCGCCGATCTGGACTGCTGGGAAGAGCGCCAAGAAATCGGCCTGTTGATGGCATGGGCCGCGCTGTCGCAAATTGCCGAAGGTTCTGAGTTATGAGGCTGCGAGACTATCAAGCCAGCGCCGTGTGGGATCTACGTCTGCTTTATGCCAACGGGGCGCGCGGTGCGTTCCTGGTGGCACCCTGCGGCGCTGGCAAGACGGTGATCTTCGCCACCATCGCCCGGCTTGCCGTACGGAAGGGCAGGCGGGTGGTGGTGGTGGTGCCCCGTCGCGAGCTGATGGATCAGGCGCTCGACAAGCTGACGGCCTGCGGGGCTGGTCGCCTGGGCATCATCGCAGCGGGACGGAAGAACCCACACCCGGACGCCCCCGTGCAGGTTGCCATGCTGTGGTCCCTGGCGCGGCGTGTGCTGCCATGGTCGCCCGATCTTGTCATCATCGACGAGGCCCACCTGGCCAAGTGCGCGAGCGTTGCCAAGCTGCTGGCCCGGCCGACCTGGGCGGGAGCCCGGCTGCTGCTCGCCAGCGCCACGCCTTGGCGTACCGATGGCAAGGGCTTCGCCGACCTGGCACAGGCCATCGTGGCCTGCCCACAGGTCGGCGAGCTCCAGGCCATGGGCCACCTGGTCCCCGTGGTGACCTATAGCAGGCAGGATCACGTCAAGCTGGCTGGCCTGCACCGCCGCGCCGGGGAGTATAGGCGCGAGGAGATGGCGGCTCGCTTTCACCAGCCGAAGCTATGGGGCGACATCGTCAGCGCATGGCAGGAACACGCCGCCGGCCTGCGGACGATCTGCTTCGCGTCTAGTGTGGCCCACGGCTTGGCCCTGTGCAGGGCCTACAACGCCGCTGGGATCCCTGCGGGCCACCTCGATGGCTCTACCCCCGCCGAGGAGCGCCAGCGGCTGCTGGCGGCGCTAGCAGCGGGTGACCTGTTGGTGGTGACCAACTGCGGGGTGCTGTGCGAGGGGTTCGATCTGCCCGCGCTGGGCTGTGTCCAAGTCGCACGCAAGACGGCCAGCCGTGGCCTGTGGCTGCAGATGACGGGCCGGGCACTGAGGCCAGCTCCTGGCAAGCGCGAGGCGGTGGTGATCGATCACGGCGCGAACTGGCAGGAGCACGGCCTGGTGGACGACGTGCGGACCTACACGCTGGCGGGCAGGGTCAAGCGTGAGCGCCCGCCAGTGCCAGCGGTCAGGCAATGCACGGATTGCTTCCGCGTCTTCGCCAGCGAGGACTGGCACAAGGATGCCGGTGGTTGGTGGATCTGCCCAGGCTGCGGACATGCAGAGCGGCCACAGCGACGACGGCCCCCGGCAACCGCCAAGGCTGCAAGGCTGGAGCGTGTAAACGGTCGCAAGATCAACCCCATCCCACTGCAGCGTTGCCCGCAAGGGGTTGACCCTGCACTATGGGCGCGGCTGGAACTAGAGCGGATAGACAAGGGACACAAGCCCGGGTGGTCATGGCATCGCGCAAGGACATGGCAGCAGAGGCGGCGATCGTCGCGGCGATCATGGTAGAACTTGGCGGCCGTGATGACCTGATGCTGTGGCGCAATAACACCGGCAAGCTGCCCAGCCGTGACGGGCGGCGCTGGATCTCCTTCGGCTGTCCCGGCTCACCCGACGTGCTGTGCGTGGTTCGTCACGGGACCACCGGCCTGGGCGTGCTGGTGGGCATCGAGTGCAAGACCAAGCGCGGCCGAGTGACCGAGATCCAAAAGGCCTGGGGCCGCCGTCTGGCCGAGCTGGGCGGTGTGTACGTCGTGGCGCGCTGTGTGGAGGATGCCGTGGCTGTGGTCGAGCAGGTGGCGGGGGGTAGTCGATGCAGTTGACCCTGGCGGGCTTGCCTGTCTCTGGGACAGCGCCAGCGCCGCAAGACCTGACCAGCGCGTCTGATGAGTTCTACACGCCCAGGTCTATCCGCGACTGCTTGCCCTTGATCGACCTTGACCCGTGCAGCCCGTCACACCGCCCGATCGATGCAGGCCGCCACTATGTTGGCAGCGAGGGGCAGGACGGCCTGGCGCTCGATTGGCATGGCGTGGTGTTCTGCAACCCACCATACTCTCGCGGCTCAATCGAGCGGTGGACAGCCAAGGCAGCGGCAGAGGTCGAGGCGGGCAGGGCGCGGGCTGTGATCGGGCTATTGCCATCGCGGACTGATTGCGGCTATTGGTGGAGGTCCATCTGGGGCCGCGCTCGCGTGGGCTTCCTGCGCTCGCGTCTCAGGTTTGAGGATGCCACGGGGGCAGCGACTCCCACGGCTGGCACGTTTGGATCTGTGTTTGTGCTGTGGGGGGCTGACCCAGGACTGGATGAACTGCGCCGCAAGCTGGCCGAGGCTGGGCTGGTGGTGCATTGGACGACATAACGGGAGGACAGGATGACCAGAGACATCGACCAAGCAGTTCGGTTTGTGGCCGCGCTGGCGGGTGACGAGGCCACGCCGATGACGTGGCAAACCTTTGACGACAGCAGCAAGCGACGGCCGCACCTTGCGCGCATCATGCACGGGACGCTGGCCGACGTGTCGAGGGAACTGGAGCGGCTCAACGATGAGGGGGCCGGGGTGTTCGTCACGGTCAACCAGACCGACCTAAAAGGACGACGGAAGGGAAACGTGATCGCCGTCCGTTCGCTGTTCATCGACTGCGACAACGGGCCACCGACTGCAGCCCTTGAGCCACGGCCATCGATCGCCGTCGAGTCCGCTGGCGGGCCTCACTACTATTGGCTTGCCGAGGGCGTGGCGCTCGATGACTTCCGCGCCTGCCAGCGTCGTCTGGCTGTCCACTATGGCAGTGACATCGCGGTCAACGATCTGCCCCGCGTGATGCGTGTCCCTGGCTTCCTGCACTGCAAGGCCAAGCCTGTGCTGGTCCGTCTGCTGTGGGCGAAACAGACGACACACGCCGCCGGGGATGTGGTGCCCAGCAAGGCACACGAGACACCAGCGCCACGGACCAGCGCCACGGCGTACAGCGGCAAGGGCGATCTGCGGACGCTGGACGTGGTGGAGCTATTCAGATCGAAGCAGCGATACAGGCGCGGGCTGGGCGATGGTAAGCACGCCGTCCGATGCCCGTGGTCCGCTGACCACAGCCGGGAGGACAGCGAGGCCGACACGTCCACGGTGGTCTGGGAGGCGTCAGGCGGCGCGTGGCCGTCCTTCCTCTGCCTTCATGGCCATTGTGATGGCAGGCGGGTAGAGGACGTGCTGGCGTGGGCGGGGGATGCCCTGGTTGATGCCCACTGCCGTGACCTGTACGCCAACGCCAAGCAGGCCGAACTGATAGCGAGGGCGCAGGCATGGCGCGATCAATACAAGGCAGAGAGGGCGGCGGACGAACCAGAGACGCCGATCAGAACGCGGCGCGTCATCTACCGGGGCACCGATGGGCGCGATCTGCGGGACCAAGCGATCGAGGTGCTGGCGGGCCATCGCGGTGTGTATGTAGCCAGCGGCGTCCTGGCCCGCGTGGGCACGGGCAAGCGCATCGAGCACATGGATCGCGGGGCCATCACGTCGGCGCTGGTCGATGTGGCAGAGGTCCGCAAGCGTGGGCGCAATGGCGAGGCGGCCACCGAAGTACCCGGGCAACTGCTGTCCATGCTGGAGTCGCTGGACGCTGCCCAGGCCCGCCGCTTCCGTCCGCTGGAGGTGGTCACGTCCAGCCCCTTCTGGTCGCCTGCCGGACGGGCGGTTACTGATCCAGGCTACTGTGCCGATGCGCGGGCGGTGCTGGTGGACCCTCCACCCGTGACGGCTGACCTGTGGACG
>Ga0114908_1001612_pt1 | contig 11357 bp, 8 predicted proteins | sample MalvireepMed_s17_FD_87292 | JGI IMG/M metagenome (GOLD analysis project Ga0114908, IMG submission 87292) | Marine viral communities from the Global Malaspina Expedition - Malaspina viral metaG DeepMed_s17 | ecosystem: Environmental > Aquatic > Marine > Oceanic | place: Mediterranean Sea... | reverse complement strand
GATTTTGTTCTATATGGCAAGATTTATTATGAAATTGTAAGTTTAAATGAGCCTAAGCAAATATTTGGTCAAATAGACCACAAAATGGAAATTTCTGCTAAGTGCATCAGAGCACGCGAGGGATTATTCGATGCCGCCTGATAGTAACATTATTAGTGAAACAATTATACAACCATCAACATTAGAAAATATTGATAGTGCAATTTATGAACATGTTGATGATAAATTTAATATTTTTGCTAGCACAAACAAAGGGTGGAAAAAAGTTCCTGTAATTTGGATATCATCTGAAAGATCTTATCAAATTAAGAATAGAAAAGAATTAAGAGATTCTAATGGAATTTTGGTGTTACCATTAATAACAGTAGAAAGAGTTGCTGTGACAAAAGATCCAACAAAAAAAGGAATTTTTTATGGCAATATCCCACCAGTAGGAGATTATAAAGGTGGGTCAGTAGTAATAAATAAGAAAATTAATCAAGATAAAACAGCTAATTTTGCAAACGCCGATGCTTTAAAATCTCAAAATCTTGTTGATGGTGGTGCCAGGCATAATCGTAGAGGGCAAATTAACTGGCCGAGACCAAATAAAAAAATTGTTTATCAAAGCATGTCTATCCCAATACCGGTATATATTGATATAAATTATAGTATTACGTTAAGAACTGAATATCAGCAACAAATGAATGAAATGCTTGTTCCGTTTATTACAAAGACTGGAGGCATCAATTATTTTGTTATGGAACGCAATGATCATCGATACGAAGCCTTTATTCAGCAAGAATTTGCTCAAGATAACAATATATCGGCATTAGATACTGATGAAAGAACATATCAAACCAAAGTTGATATAAGTGTGCTTGGATATTTAATTGGTGAAGATAAAAATCAAGCGCAACCAAAAGTTGTGATTAGAGAAAACGTAGTTCAAGTTAGAGTGCCGAGAGAGAGAAGAATTACAGAAGACGAGCTTGAACATATCGATAAGAGGGGTTTTTATAAAGAATAAGAATTGGATTTTGGAACTATAAAAGACTATTTATTAAGGCAATAGTAAATTCATATACAGGAGATATCGCAGATGGCAGATGTTCGAAAATTTAAGTTCGTTTCACCGGGAATTTTTCTTAATGAAATTGACCGGTCACAAGTACCAGCCCTCGCCGGCCCGGTAGGTCCAGTAATTATTGGTAGAACCGAACGTGGACCAGGGATGCGCCCTGTTGTTGTTAATTCATTTTCTGAATTTGTTGAAATTTTTGGTAATCCAATTGCTGGTGGGGAATCCACCGATGTGTGGAGAAATGGTAGTTATTCTGCTCCCACATACGCCAGTTTTGCAGCCCAAGCTTATTTGAGAAACAACTCTCCAGCTACAATCGTAAGACTTGTAGGACATCAGCACGGCAAAGCTAGTACAACCACGGCCCAGAATGCTGGAATGGCTGGCTGGGGCGGCTCCCTTGATGTTGCCACCACCTCTGCAAAAGGCGCTTATGGCCTTTGGGTCATGGCTAGTAGCTCTCACTCAGACGAGCCAGGCGCCGATCTCCAATTTAATCAAACAGCTTCTCTAGCTGCTGTTTGGTATATGACCGGCGACGCCGCAATTGCTTTGACTGGTTCTATGATGAAGAGCGTCTCTGGAATACTCCAACAGACAGCTTCTCATTCAGCGGTTGTTGGAACATCAAGCGCCAATTCCAATGGCGAATTTACAGTTCTTATTGGGACAGCCGCTGAAATTACAAACAACAGCGGGACGGGTGCAAAGCGGTTTGTATTTAATTTTAACAGAGATTCAGAAAATTACATTAGAAATGTTTTTAACACCAACCCAGAAAAAACAAATAGTACTATTACTGCAACAGTGGAAAAGTATTGGCTTGGTGAAACATATGAAAGATCAATTTTAGATGGGGGCCGAACAGGAATTACTACACATAATAGTATCAGCCACGGTGTTATACTTGGGTATGCTAGCGATAATACCCAAGGGGCAGACAATCAGCGAAACGCTGAACCGGCTAGAACTGGCTGGTTTGTTGCACAAGACACCGGAACTGCTACTAGTTTTAACCCTTATAACTTACAAAAGCTTTTTAGACTAGTCGGCCTCGATGCTTCTGGTGAATGGCTTGGAAAAAATCTAAAGGTATCTATTCAAGATATTAAGCCACCTACTAGTTTAGATCCTGCCGTTCCTCAATACGGAACATTTACAGTTGGTTTGAGAAAAATCGATGATTTTGATACTTCACCAAATTTTGTTGAAATGTTCACAAATTGTGATTTGAACCCAAATTCTGCAAACTTTATCGCAAGAAAAATTGGCGATAAGTATATGGAATGGGATGATAGTAAGAAATATCATCGTGGATATGGCAAATATGAGAATATGTCAAGATTCATTAGAGTTGAATTGCACCCAGACGTTGAAAACGGTGAAGGCGTTGGCTTATTACCATTTGGTTTTCATGCGCCTCCAAAGCTTAGAGATGATGACGAAAATGTAGTAGATGGTGATTTTGATGCTGATACACTTATTAAAACCAATTTGGAAAACTTTCTCACCAACTCCCGGAACGCCAAGGCAACCGCAACAATAACAGTTGATGATGCCGGCAACGTTCTCGCTAACGCGACCATATCAGTTACCACAACTGCTGGAGATACAGTGACGATCACCGGTCATGCGAGTACAAACGCCATGTCTGACACCACGGGAGAATCCCTTCTCGGCACCTTCTCCGCCGGCGACACCGTGGCTGGCGGCTCTGCCAACAACATCACTCAAGCCGGACACATAGCCACCGTTCTCAGCCTCCACGACGATCTCACTGCCACCAACTCCGACACTGCCGTTGTAACTATAACGCAGGACACCGCCGGCGCCAACACTACAAGCATTACCGTCGCCTCCACGTCGGGCTCGCCGAATCTAACCGTCACAGCTTTCGCCGGCGGATCGAAGGCCCCACTCTCGGCCGATTACCCAGTTGTAACAGGCCGCGAAGGCGACACCGCGTATGCGCTAACAGCTTCTTATAAGTTCCCAAGACCAGTCGTTCGCTATGCTTGGAATCAGTCTGGTTCAAATTACTTGAAGCCGCAACAAGCATATTGGGGCATTGATGTTGCTCAAACTGGATCTGTAAAATATGATCCTGGAACACCCGATTTGCTTCGTCCAATGCCCGCAACTCTTGTTACATATGCAGTGGGATCCGATGATACCGGCACGCGCGTAGACCCATCTCATATCTTTACATTAGATAATATTATTGTTCCGCTTTCTAACTCGGACAACTTCTCAGAGGTCAGGTATATTTCAGGTAGCCGCGCAACTGGTGATCGGAAATCAGTTACAGCAATGTCTGGTGCATATTTCTTGCTTACTGGTAGTGATTATGGATTTAATAAATTTACCACTGTTTTTCACGGTGGGTTCGATGGTCTTGACATTACCGAAGCCGATCCGTTTAGAAACACTAGGTTGGATGATGCTGGCCCGACAGAAACTGGAAACTATGCGTTCTATTCAGTCAAAAGAGCTATTGACACAGTAAGAGACCCAGAGCGTGTAACGGCTAATCTGATGGCCTTACCTGGTATCACTAATCAAACTCTTACTGAACACCTGATTAGTACATGCGAGGAGAGAGCTGATGCTCTAGCAATTATCGACCTAGAACACGATTATATTCCTGCGCATGACACAAGTGCTGCCGAAAACGCAGCAACCCGCAGGCCAAATGTTGATAACGCTGTTAGTGTGCTTAAGAATAGAAAAATTAATTCAAGCTATGGCGCATGCTACTACCCGTCTGTACAGGTTAGAGATACCCTTTCTAACAAAATTTTGGCAATGCCACCTTCGGTTGTAGCTCTTGGTGCTATGTCTTACAGCGAAGCTGTTCGTGAGCTTTGGTTTGCTCCTGCTGGCTTTACAAGAGGTGGTTTAAGCGCTGGTACTGCTGGACTTACGGTTCTAGGAGTTAAGCACCATCTTACTTCTGAGGAAAGAGACAAGCTCTATGATGTTAATGTCAACCCGGTTGCCTCTTTCCCAGCAGAGGGAGTTGTAATCTTTGGACAGAAGACGCTACAAGCAACGCCATCCGCTTTGGATAGAATTAATGTACGCCGCCTTCTTATTCACATTAAGAGAGAAGTTTCTAGAATCGCAGCGACAACACTGTTTGAGCAAAATGTATTAGCAACTTGGGATGGATTTTCTTCAAAAGTTACTAGTTTTTTGAACGACGTTAAAGCTCGCGTAGGTCTTACGGATTTCAAAGTTGTACTTGACGAGACTACGACAACACCAGATTTGGTTGATCGTAACATCATGTACGCCAAGATTTTCTTGAAGCCAGCACAAGCTATTGAGTTTATCGCACTAGACTTTATTATCACGGATTCAGGAGCTTCATTTGCTGATTAATAAATTGAAATTCATTTTGTTGCACTAATTAATATTGAGGAGAAAGTAAAATAATGGCATTTTGGAATGACAAATCTTTAGAACCAAAACGGAAGCATCGATGGTTGATGACTATATCCGATATTCCTGCCTTTGTAATCAAGACGACTAGTAAACCCAGCTTTTCAATTAATGAAACTGAGCACAACTATTTTGGGCATAGATTTTATTATCCCGGGATGGTTACTTGGAATGAAATTACGCTTACGTTAGTAGACCCAATTGATCCGGATGTATCAAGGAAAGTTTTAAATATTTTGAGAAGATCAGGATATGTTGAACCATCAGAACACGATTCAAACATGCTTCATACTATTTCTAAAGAAGAGTCAGTTGCTGCCCTAGGCTCAATCGTTAAAATTAAGCAAGTGGAACATACTGGCACAGGAACCGACGTTCTTGGAACGAACGTTGTTGTCGAAGAGTGGGAATTGTATAGCCCATGGATTAAAGAAGCGAAATTTGGTGATTTAGACTATAGTGACGACGGTTTAGTTGAAATTGAGTTAACAATCCGTTACGATTGGGCTATAATAAGATAAGTTTACGAGGTGAAATATGTCCAGAAACAACGAGGAGCGCTTTGGTGCACCCGAAGCCTCACTGCCTCCTCCTGTTATGCAACCAGAGACTGCTATAAATGAGCAGGCTTTTTCTTTTGTAGTTCCCACAGAATTTGTTGAACTACCATCAAGGGGGCGGTTCTACCCAGAAGAACACCCCTTACATAATCAAGAATCAATAGAAATTCGTTATATGACGGCGAAGGATGAAGATACTTTAACTTCTAGTGCTCTTTTGAAGAAGGGGATTGCATTAGATAGGCTATTACAAAATGTTATTGTAGATAAGAGAGTTAAAGTGGATGATTTGCTTATTGGAGATAAAAATGCAATTTTAGTTGCATCGAGAATTTCTGGCTATGGAAGATCTTATGATGTAAAGATGACCTGTTCATCGTGTTTTGCTTCTTCGGAGTATCAATTTGATCTAGCTGAATTAAACATGAGTTATAATGATAACGTAGAAGAACATGGAGTGATGCTTTTATCAGATAATACTTTTTTGCTTACGTTGCCTAAAACAAATGTTGAAGTAACTTTACGCTTAATAACTGGTGCTGATGAAAAAGCTTTAACAAGGCTAGCTCAAAACCGGAAAAAGAATAATTTACCTGAATCTACTTTGACAGACCAATTTAGAAAAATTATTGTGGCTGTTAATGGTAGCACTAATCAATCTCACATTGGTGAATTAGTTGAGAATATGCCAGCTGCAGATTCAAGATATTTGAGAAATATTTATACTAAAATTACTCCAAATGTTGATTTAAGTCAAGAATTTGAATGTTCTGCATGTGATACCGCAGAGGAGGTGATCATTCCGTTTACAACGGAGTTTTTTTGGCCTAAATGATGAATATCAAGAACATGTTTATGAACAGTTCTTTTTCTTAAAATATCACGGTGGATGGAGCTTTACAGAAGCTTACAGTTTGCCTGTGAAGGTGAGACAGTGGTTTGTTGAACGTCTTGTTGAACAACTTAAAAAAGAACATGATGAAATAGAAAAAGGAAGAAGTCGAAAATGAAAGAAACGCACTAATTATATTGATTAGCTGTGGGACTTTATTATGCAAAATATTAACGAAGATCAGATTTCAATACCCGTCATTGACCTTGGCGCAGCAAGAAAAGGACAAGTTAATGAAAGTTACCTGGTAGCTTTAGGTGGCATGATTAAATATGTCTTGAGAAGAATGTTTGCTCCTGGCAGCGGCCCAAAGTTTTTTAAAGTGAGAGGGACCAATTCAGAGATTAATTCACTTTTAAAAGCAATTGGAGCAGAAAAAAAATATCTTGATTCATTTATGAAGTTTGGTTTGGATGATCCCAAAACATATAAAAATAGCAGAAAATTAGCTGGGGCAACCAAGGGCTTTGAAAAAATAACTGGTCTTAAATGGCCACTTAAATGAGAGTGATTTCAAATGGCTGACTTTGGAGAACAGACAAAAAATATCGCTAAGATAAGCAAAGCCTTAGCGGAGCAGAAAAAAAGCTTAGGCGACATTGGTACTCTAAATGAAAAAATTAATGTAAACCTGTCCGCGCAAACAAAGGCCTATGAAGGAGTGGCTGATTTTTTGGCCATCGAGAAGGAGCACCGCCAAAAGGCGCTGGACGCTGCGGAACGAACACTCGCACAGGCCCAAGCCCGTGGCATCCTTGCTGGTGATGAACTTAAACTTGCACGAGAGACTTTAAAAATAAAACAAGATCTGCTGGAAGTTGGAGTTGATGAAGAAGAACAGTGGAGGAAAAAAGCCAAAGCGGCGGCTGTGTATAGAAAAGAATTAAATAAGCAGCAGAAAGCTTACGAAGAGGCACAAAGTTCATTGGCCACTATTGCTTCTCGTATGGGCGCCCTTGTTGGAATTGGTGAAAGATTTAGTGGCACTTTTGTTGGGGGCATAATTACGGCAGGAGTAAATCTTGTGGAAATGGCCGCATCAGCAGAGAAAAGTATAACAGATATTACTAAAAGCCTTGCAACAAATTTTGCTGATTTGGCAACAGGATTTTTCCTTGCGATATCGGAAGAAGTTATGTTTATGCAAGATACTCTTATAGCTGGCTTTAAAAAAAGCACTGGGGCTACTAAAGAGTTTGGAGATTCCGTTTATTCCGCTAGTGAGGGTTTACGCGAGCAGGCATTAAGTATGGAGGCTGCAGGCATAGCAGGGGCAGCTTTATTCAACACAGTGACCGCTTACAAAGACGCCAGTGGCGCTGCTAGAACAGAAACTGCTATTTTTGTGGGAACATTAGAGCAGCTTGGAATAAATGTTGATGCAGCAGCTGAGCTTATGCAGACTTTAACACAAGGCCTGGGCATGTCACTTAAACAAGCTATGGCTACAGAAAAGGGGGTTATTAAGCTTGGGCGAAGCATGGATATGAATTTGAATGAAGTAATTACTGATTTTAATGAGTTGGCTCCTGACTTATTGGCTCATGGCGAAAATATGGGAAAAGTTTTTGAAGGCTTGATGAGGCAATCTAGAAAAACAGGCATTGAAATGCAAGGTTTAATGAGCGTTGCCGCTCAATATGATACATTCGAAGGTGCAGCAATCGCTGTTGGAAAATTAAATGGACTACTTGGCGGCCCATATCTTAATAGCATTGAAATGCTTTATGCAACGGAAGATGAGCGTCTTCAATTATTGAGAGAAAGCTTAATTCTGTCTGGAAGACAATTTGATGATTTAGGTCGTTTTGAAAAGAAAGCGGTTGCTACAGCAGCTGGGTTTAATGATGTTGGAGAAGCAGCTCAATTTTTCAATGGCCAACTTGATAGTCCTGCTGCGCGCTCCGGCGCAAAAAGACAAGAAGATTTAGCAAAAATTGCTAGAGATATGCAACCAGTAATGGAAAAACTTCAATTGGCCGTGGGAAGATTGGCCGTTTCGTTCAAGCCACTTATTGTGTGGGTAACTGAATTGATTGAAAAGTTTGCTCAAGTAGATCTAGCTTCAGCGAAAACTTTTGGAAAGTGGGCCATCGCGACAGTGGTCATCGGCAAACTTGTAGGCTCGCTGGTCGCCGCAGCCAAAGCTCTTGCAGCACTTAAGTTTGTGATGGCCGGCACCGCCATCGCCACCGCCGGCCCTATCGCAGCGATGGCCGCCGGCATCGCCGGCCTTGGCTTTACGCTGTATCACTTAAAAGGCGCGTGGGACGATATGTTCGGAACAATGTCAAAGCCCATCCCCGCACCCGTCCGCGCTATTGCGGCCACAGCCCCGGCCGGAAGAGGAGCCGCAGCAGCTACTCCCTTCGCCAAGACTGCCCTGGCAACTCGTACTCACCATTCTCCTAGAAGCCCGGCCCCTTCCGTCGATGATATGACAAATGCATTTAAAAGCGCTTTGGCCTCCTCCTCCCCAGCCGGCCCATCCACTAGCACCACGGTTGCTCCTGTCATTCTTAACGGAAGAGAAATTGGAGAACTGGCCGTGAAAACCGTGACACGACATAACAACGCTCTTTTTCGTGATACCGCGGGCACGGCGGCATAAAACAATAAAACAATGAGCTTATGCGTTTTGCTCCGGGCATCTAATTAGTTATAGACCTTTTGAAAAAAAGGGGAAAGTAATGGCTCGAAGATCAGATAATTCTACAGACCACCTTAGCAAAAAATATGGTTTGTTTATAGATATTTATAGTATCACTGCGCGCAGGAATGTTTCTTTTAAAGCTTTCTTAACTTCATTTCGAGATAACTTTGATACGCAATTAGAAGCTTATACATTTATTGGGCATCCCCAACCATATAGAAAACATAAGACAACAGAAAGATCAGTAGAAATAGGATTAGATATACCAGCTTATGGAACGTATGAAGCAGGCGATAATCTTGGAAAAATTGCTTTACTTGCGCAAATGTTGCATCCTTTAGGGACTGTAACCACAGACGGCCGCAAGATTGTAGTTCCAGGTGGGGATCCCATGTTTAAGGTGAGATTTTTAAATTTGCTTGTTGATGGTAACCAATCTGGGAAGATCCCTTCTGCCGGTGTAGCAAAGGAGACTGGTGTCCGAGGTTATATTGATAATCTATCATATGAATTTGTTTTGGACGATGACGGCGGAGGATTTCTGACCGATTCCAGTGGCAAAAAAGGATTTGTATACCCAAGGCTGCTAAGATTGAATTTTACATTTTATCCTTTTGAAAGCGAAGCTTTGATGTGGATCGGCGAGACAAACACTTTTACCAGAAATGCTTTTCCATATCTTTTTCCAAATACAAGGGGAAAGAAAGCTGCCGAAGCGCCTGTGGATAAAGTACCCGATGTTGAAATTACTGCCGACGACGCGTCATCAGCCAAAAATCAGGTCGTGGAGGCGAAAATCAAATCCATGCTCGACTCAGCCCAAAAAGGACTAAACGAAGCTCAGGCTGTGAAACTGGTCATCCCCGACGGCACCCCGGGCGAAGATAGTGCACCGACCTTCCGCACCGGGCCCACAGCGGTACCTCAACGCGACGTTGTACCACTGGGCACGACCCCGGAATCGCTTCCAGTGACCCCGCCCGCGTCAACGGGGCAGAAGACCGTCGTACCGTTGAAGAAAGTACCGGTCACCAAGGTCGAGAGGGAGTGGTGGGAGCAACGCACGGGCAGGGAACAATAAGCAATGGCAGGTAGATACGATAAAAGAACAGTTTTTAGAAATTCTGAAAGGAATTACCAAGAATATTTTGATAAGAGAAGAGATCGGACTGTTTCTAGGAGCACGCGAGGAGTTATACAATGGGCAACTCCTGATATAAGATATCCAACAGCTGAAGAGATGAGAAGTTTCACTATCGTTGATCATATATGGAAACAAGGAGACAAATTTTATAAGTTGGCAGATCATTATTATGGGGATCCAAAACTTTGGTGGGTTATTCCATGGTTTAACAAAAAATCATTTGTCGCAGATTATAAATTAGGAGATTATATTCACATACCACTTCCAATTTCTGAAGTGCTTTCTTTTTTTGATTGAGACCCAAAATGGCAGAGACTACTTTACATAAAAGATTAAAAGATTATCACGATCAATGTTTTTTAATGGACTATATGACAGAATTTTCATCCATGAAGGGTGGGAATTATGGAGGAGGTCGGGGTCCGGGAAATATAGCCTGGCGACCCAAACATGTAACAGAAATTAGAAACCCAGCGGATCCAAAATCTATTACTTTTTTAAATAATTTCGTCAACCCTCATGCACAAAATTTAGTATCAAATATTCCAAGAACACTTTTAGAAAGAATACAGCCTACTGTTGAACTTTTTAAAGTTATGTATGATGGCAAGAAAGAAACTTTTGTTCCACTTCCCTTTGGTGATTTTTCTGCTCGAAAGGCTGAAACGGGGAGGGTAATTACAGGAAATTATAGTAATATTTTAGATTCTGTACCTGGTAATTTAGCAGTTAACCTAGAAGAGTTTAGTTTTGAATACACAGGGGTTAATCCAGCGGAAGTTAACTATTATCTTAGAGCAAAATTAGTTTTGTATTGCGCAAGTGTGGATGCGTTTTTCCATCAGCACACTGGCAAAGATGGCACCAAGGTTTCTTTTTCAGATTTGATTAAGAGGCCCCGTCGTAAATCCTCTCTCACAAAAGGAGGTAAAGTACATTTAAGTCATGACGAGGGTTATTTTAGAATATTTATTAAACTTAGTTACCCAAGACCCCCTAAACATATTCTTGAGGATTTAAAAAAAGATTATAAGAAAGAACAAATAGCCGACTTTTTTGAAGCTCTTGAAAGTTCTGAAATGTCCTTTTTTCTAAATATTTTAAAGCATAAAGTGGATATTATTAGTGAAATCCCGTCACAACCATTCAAAGTTGAAATAGATTATGTTGCAGCTGTTGAAACTGCTCTTTATAGTCCTTCTGCCAACATTTTAGTACCAACAGAAGCAAGCAAAGCAAAATTGGAAGAATTTGAGAACAACCGCGGCTCAGAGATCTATAACAATTATATGGAACAGCAAGAAAGAATAAGACTTTATCGTGACGGGGAGTTGACCCGCCTTTCGATGATGGGGGATCCAGAGATAGACAGACTTATGGACGTTACTTATAAGGAAGTGATGAGTGAGGCCAACCCGGGACCATATCGCGGCCATACCCGCGACGGCCGTTCGATTGGAGGGACCAGAACCGCCGACAAGGCGGAAGCAGCCTCCCGTGAAAAACACCGCGACAGCGCCAACGCCTTGCTCGACCAAGCTAAACAAACATGGGAGAGCACAGAATATCATATGGGCCCCGACAGCGGCAAGTATAAAAAT
>Ga0114908_1001611_pt1 | contig 11361 bp, 9 predicted proteins | sample MalvireepMed_s17_FD_87292 | JGI IMG/M metagenome (GOLD analysis project Ga0114908, IMG submission 87292) | Marine viral communities from the Global Malaspina Expedition - Malaspina viral metaG DeepMed_s17 | ecosystem: Environmental > Aquatic > Marine > Oceanic | place: Mediterranean Sea... | reverse complement strand
TTAAAATCGTCTACTGTTTTCATAATTCTATTCTAGGTTTACTACAAATATAATTTTTTCCGAAGATATAAAACCGCATATAACCTTTATATTTGCCCATGCTTTTTTCAGAAATTGTAGGTTTACCACATATTAAAAATCATCTTACCACTACGGCAGATAACAACCGTATAGCGCATGCCCAATTATTTGTTGGAAATAGCGGTAGTGGCACTTTGCCTATGGCCATTGCTTACGCGCAATATCTGCTTTGTAAAAACCAGGGTGGTGAGAATCAAAATGGCAATTCTTCCTGTAATTTAAAATTCACCAATATTTCGCATCCCGATCTTCATTTTGCCTTTCCGGTGGCCACCAATCAAACAATTAAAAGTCATCCGGTTTCAGCAAATTTTATGGAAGACTGGCGTAGTTTTGTTCAGCATCATCCCTACGGAAGTTTAACCGATTGGTATGAGCATATTGGTATTGAAAACAAACAGGGGCAAATAGGTGTAGATGAAGCTCAGGATATTGTGAAATCACTATCCTTAAAAGCTTATGAAGGCGGCTTAAAAGTAATGATTATCTGGATGGCCGACCGCATGAACACCGCAGCGGCCAATAAATTGCTGAAACTTATTGAAGAACCGCCCAACAAAACCATTTTTATACTTATTGCTGAAGACGAAGAGCAAATTATACAAACTATAAAATCGAGATGCCAAACGCTTAAATTTCCGCCATTAGCTGAAGCCGATATTGCTGAAAAACTAATCGCTTCTAAAAAGTTGGATACGCAGGAAGCGAGTTTGATTGCGCATCAATCCAACGGAAGTTACACCAGGGCTTTACATCTTCTGGAAAAAGATTCGGCAGACGACCAATTTGAACAATGGTTTATCGAATGGGTTCGTACTGCATTTAAAGCCAAAGGAAATAAGGCCACGGTGCTGGAATTGATTAGCTGGAGTGAAGAAATCGCCACGATGGGACGTGAAAAACAGAAAAGCTTTTTACTGTATTGCCTAGATTTTTTCAGGCAGGCTTTAATGCTTAATTATAAAGCGGATAATCTGGTTTTCTTATCGCCTAAAACCAAAGGATTTCAGCTTAAGAAATTTGCGCCTTTTGTACACGGAAATAATATTTTACCCATTACAAAAGCCATTGAAGATGCCATTTACCACATCGAAAGAAATGCTAATGCCAAGATCGTTCTCACCGATCTTTCTATAAGGCTTACCCGTTTTTTACATATAAAAGCAGCTTAAAATGCCCAATATCGACCTTCATATCGCACTATTACTGATATTGGTCTTTCTTCTAATTACTTTTTTTACGTCGTTTTTCGAAAAAATTAGTGATTATTCGGGGACACGTTCTTTTATGGAAGCCCATTTTAAAAACACCTTTTTGGTCCGAAAAATAGCTTTCCTTTTACCGATTTTGGTCTTGGTAGAGCTGGTTGCGGTGATTTTACTGCTTTTGGCAATCCTTAATTACTTTTTTACTTTCAGTTCCTTAGATTTTAGCCGATTTGCGCTCATTACTTGTGCTGTAAGCCTGATGATGTTATTATTTGGACAAAGAGTGGCTAAAGATTACCAAAGTTCAGCGGGAATTACTATTTATTTTATCCTGGTCATCTTAGGATTCTTTGCTTTGGGACAATAATTTTTTCAGAATTAATTCAACAAAAAAGCCCGATTAAAAAACCGGGCTTTCCACTATATAAATTGAATTTTTTATTCTGCTGAAGTCGTATCTTCTTCTGTTTTCTTATCGGAAGTTTTGCCAGACTTACCGCCGTAACTCTCATTTAATTCTTTCAGGATATCATCAGTAATATCTAAACCTTCTTTAGCATACATGATATTTGCAGATTCATTGCTTCCAAAGATATAAGTGTATCCATTTTCCTTTCCGTATTCCGCTACAAAATCTTTTACTTTTTCAACAACGCCGTCAATGGCCGCATCACTATCATTTCTTAATTGCTGACCTATCATTTGCTGTTGTTGCTGTAATCTTTGTCCTTTTTGCTGAAGTTCCTGCTCTTTGGCCTGTCTTTGTGTAGCAGACATAGAATTCATGTTTTGCTGATATTCCTGAACTTCTTGCTGAAATTGTTGTTGTGGCCCGGTGATAAGCTGCGTTAATGAATCTCTGCGCGCCTCAAACTTAGATTCCACATCCTTCATCTCCTTATAATCCTGAATTACTTTTGTAGTATCTACATAAGCCGTTTTTTCCTGATTACAGGAAATTAATGAAATTGCTACTGCTCCTATCGCGATTAATTTTTTCATCTTTTTAGTTTTTAGTGGCCGCAAATGTAAAAAAAGTATTTTAAGTATAAGCGGTATTAAAACAACTATGAAGAATATCTATTATGCTCACTGATGATTTGATTGAATAATTTTTGGATGATTTCTAAACTATAAATATCTTTTATAGATAATAAAATAGTAATTATTAATAATTATTAAAAACCATCGATTTTAAAGCGCTTTCTGCATCAGTTCTATTTTCAGGTGGGGTGTTTTATAAGAAATATAGAAAAACACTCTTAAAACGGCTAATATTGATTATTTAAGTGTTTTTTTAAAGAAATAAACCATCGAACTGTATTCGCCTGTATTCGCCCCTGCAAGATTAGATTTTAATCCGTTTAAAAATGCAGAAAATAAATTTTGTTGTCCAGAGCGATGTTTTTCTGAAAGCATACTCACATAAAAAGAATCAAATTTTAATCCGGTGGAATTAAATAACTGAAATCCGTTTTCTAAAAATAAAGCCTGAATTCCTTTTTTAGAAAAATGCCAAAGATGTCTGGGCACATCATAAGCTGCCCAATGTTCTTTATAAATTTCAGCATCCTTACTTTTAAAATTAGGAACGGCAATTACTAAAATTCCGTCATCGTTTAGTAATCGATGAAATTCTTCAATTTGATGATCAAGATTTGGAACATGTTCTAAAACATGCCACATGGTGATCCCATCATACTGATCAGAAATTTCTGATAGCTCTTTTTTAAGCTGAAGATTTTTCTTTTCAGCTTTTTCTCTTGCCACCTCACTTGGCTCTACTCCATCAACTTTAAAGTAACGTGAAGCCGCATTTAAAAAATCCCCGGTACCTGACCCAATATCTAAAAGTTTTCCGGCAGACTTTTCTTTTAAAATCCAACCTACTTTTTTCTGAAGCATATACGCTTTTACAATATTGTATATTTTATCGGTAAAAGATTTTGAAGCATCGGTATGGGAAATATAATCCTCACTTTCATAATACGCTGATAGATTATTGGGAACGGGTTCTGTTTTTAAAATATCATAATGTTTCCATTTCTCTAAACGATATTCTTCTCCACTTACTAAATAATCTTTGCAATAAAATATTCGATCTTCCACTTAAGGTAATGCTTTATAGTTTTTCTGATATTCAAAAAAATCGTTTTCTAATTGCCGAAGGTAATTTCGAACTCTGCTAGAATACAAAGAAGAAGTCGAAATATGATCGACTCCATCTTTATCTGAAATTTGAATGTTCACAAAGAATTTTACCGGTCCGGTATTATCCTTCTTATCTTTTCTCTTACTCGATTGATCATCTTCATCAATTCCTAAAATGCCATCAAAAAGTTTTTCGGCAATAGGTATATCCATATACTCTTCCCTATCATCTTTTACAGTAACGGTGATTAAAAACTCTTTTTCTAATTCAGGAAAAAGAATAACTTTAGATTTTACTAAATCATCTTCTCTATTTAAACCAAGATATTTTTTAAACCAGGATTTAGCAATAGGTCTTTGTAATTTTGTTTGAAAGAGATAATAATTAGAATGATCTTTATTTTCTACGATTCTAGATCCCTGGATATCGGGAACCGAATTGGTGGTCACCTTACAAGATACCACTAAAAAACACAGTCCAATAATTATAAAACTTTGTTTCATTCAAAAAATGTTCCACGTGGAACGTTCAAAATTAACGTCCCATATAAACCAATAAAACGGAAATATCGTTCGGACTTACTCCGCTAATTCGTGAAGCCTGCGATACATTTGTTGGTTGTACTTTATTTAGCTTTTCACGTGCTTCGAAAGACATGGATTTTATCTTAGAATAATCAAAATTTTTAGGAATTTTTACATCTTCCAACCGGTTTAGTTTATCGGCATTATTCTTTTCTTTCTGAATATATCCCGAATATTTAACCTGAATTTCGGTTTGCTCAAGCATTTCAGTATCCAAATTATTTTCTTGAATGTACTCTTCTACTCCTGGAAATTTTCGCACATCATCCATAGCAATATTAGGCCTGGAAAAAATTTTAAAAATCTTATCAGACTGTTTCATTGGTGAAGAATTATAATCGGCCAAAACAGGATTTGCTTCTTCAGGAACTACACTGGTATCTTTTAGAAAAGAAACAAAAGCTAAAGATTTCTCTTTCTTTTCTTCCATTTTACGCATTCTACTTTCTGAAGCTAAACCTAATTTATAAGAACGCTCCGTCAACCTAAAATCAGCATTATCTTGTCTTAATAAGGTTCTATATTCCGCTCTCGACGTAAACATTCGATACGGTTCTTCAGTACCCTTTGTAATTAAATCGTCGATAAGCACCCCAATATAGGCTTCGTTTCGTTGCAGAATAAAAGGCTCTTTCTCCTGAACTTTTAATGCCGCATTGATACCGGCCATCATCCCCTGGCAAGCTGCCTCTTCGTAACCTGTTGTGCCGTTAATCTGTCCGGCAAAATATAAACCATCAACAAGTTTTGTTTCTAAGGTATGTTGCAATTGTGTTGGTGGAAAATAATCATACTCGATCGCATAACCCGGTCTAAAGAACTTCACGTTTTCAAAACCGGCAACAGATCGTAATGCATTAAATTGAACATCTTCTGGTAACGAAGTAGAGAATCCATTTACATAAACTTCAACCGTATTCCAGCCTTCTGGCTCCACAAAAAGTTGATGACGATCTTTATCTGCAAAACGATTAATTTTATCTTCTATAGACGGACAATAACGCGGACCTAAACTTTTAATTCTACCATTAAACATTGGAGAACGATCAAACCCAGAGCGTAAAATATCATGTACCTCGTTTGAAGTATAGGTCATATAACAGGAACGTTGTTTACTTAATGGTTTCGTTTCATCAGAATATGAAAATTTACCAGGGATTTCATCTCCCGGCTGTTCTACCATTTTTGAATAATCTAAAGATCGACCGTCCACTCTTGGCGGTGTTCCCGTTTTCATGCGTCCAGCCTCAAAACCTGCATCGATAAGATCTTTAGTAATACCTGTTGCAGCAGCTTCTCCTGCTCTACCCCCGCCACGTTGTTTATCACCTATATGAATTAATCCGTTTAAAAAAGTACCATTAGTACATACTACAGATTTGGCTTTTATTTCGATTCCTAAAGAAGTACGAACACCTTTAATACGACCATTTTCTATAATTAAACCGTGCACCATTTCCTGGTAAAAATCCAGATTTGGAGTTTGCTCCAAACGCAATCTCCAATCTTCAGCAAAACGCATACGATCACTTTGCACACGTGGACTCCACATGGCAGGACCTTTGGATTTATTAAGCATTTTAAACTGAATTGCACTGGTATCACTTACCAATCCGCTATAGCCTCCCATAGCATCAATTTCGCGCACAATTTGTCCTTTTGCTATTCCTCCCATAGCCGGATTACAGCTCATTTGCGCAATATTTTGCAAATTCATTGTAACCAATAATGTACTACATCCCATATTCGCAGCCGCAGCCGCAGCTTCACTACCGGCGTGGCCAGCTCCTACTACAATAACATCGTACTCCTTATTGAACATAAAAATGTATCGTTTTTTAAGATTGTTCCACGTGGAACAATTTAATTTTTTCACTTTCTTTTTCACGCATTAAAGCCGCATCTTCTTCAGATTTATCTTTATATCCGCAATAATGCAATACGCCATGAACTAAAACTCTCTTTAATTCCGTATCAAAATCTTCATTATATTCTTGTGCATTTTCGCGTACCCTCTCCGTACTTATATAGATGTCGCCGTTTAAAAGATTACCCATAGAATCATCAAAACTTATAATATCGGTATAGGTATCATGATCTAAAAATTTTTGATTGATCTCTAACAAATATTCATCATCACAAAAAATATAACTTATCTCCCCTAGTCGTTTTCCTTCCGAAGAAATTACACGTTCAATCCATTTTTTATAGATGTCTTCCTGCGCTAACGCAAAGTCATTCTCAGAATAAAAATTAATAATACCGTCTTGATTAATCATTAAAATACGTATTAACGCGTTGCTTCAAATTGGGCCGCAAAGGTAATGCTTGTCTATCTAAAATTTCAATAGTATTAAAATAATCTTTAATATCAATATCCACTTTAGATGACTGATTATCAAAATCACGCATATTTGTTTCACTTTCCCTTTTCTCCCGCTCTCCTTTTTCGTTTAAAGATTGCTTTAGATCCAACATTTTTTGATGAATCCTATCTAAAGTTTGCAACGAATTTTGATGAATTTCATTGTTTAAAATATCTTTTTCCAGCTTATCATAATCTTCATTTAATTCCTGAAGATCCATACCATTCTCCTTCAGGATCTTCTGTAAATTTTTTCTTATCTGTTCCTGCTGTTTATATATTTCAAATAATTTCGACTGCTCCCCTTCTTCCGTTTGCTGCTGGGTTTCATTTTTCTTATCCCCCATTTGCTGCATCATCTGTTCGCCTAGCTCCTTTTGCTTTTGAATAATGTCTTGCAATTGCGGTCCTGAACCTTCTCCTCCATTACCCGAAGAATTCATTTGCTGATTCATATTCTTCAAAATATCATCTAATAGAACCGCCAAATCATTAGCTCCCGTAATGGTATATTGTTGTGAAGATATGGCCTTAGATAACCGAACATCGGCAAGCTCCTTCAAAGAATTGTTGAGATTAAATGAAACGCGCTCTAAAAACTCAAAAACCTTTTCAGCTATAAATTCATTATTCAATCCTAAAGTAAACAAACTATCATCGATATGCTCAAAATTTTCCTTTAGCACATATTGCTCTTTAAGGTTTGAAGAAAATCCAGGATTGTCCGTACTAATTTCAGCAAATTCATTCATCAATTTCTCTTGCTCAAAAGAAAAAATAACCAAATTGTCCAATACTTTTCTTAACGCCTCTATATCCCCTTTTAAAGTTTGCATTTCCATATTCGCAGAATTTCTTTTCATTCTCTCGGCAAGATCCTTCATTTTTTGCCCTACTTTTTGCTGATCCGATTTCTTATTTGAATCATCTGATTTCTCATCATCTGAGTTTAAATTTTCTAAATCCTGCTCAATTTCTTTTTCAGCCTGTTTATCTCTCTTTAATGATTTTGGACGTTTTAACTCCCTATTCTTTTTATCTAATTGATTTAATTCTTTTTGAATTTCATCAAATTTATCGTTAATATCCTCTTGGGATTTTCCGGTTTTATCAAGCTCTTTTTGTTCATTTCCTAAATTATCCAGTTTATCCACTAATTGATTGTACTTCTGTTCTACATAGTATTGCTTCGTCAGTTCTACTAACTGCTCCAAACTACGCTTAGAAGCGTTTTTGTTTTTCGATAAATTCTCCAACTTACGCTGCAAATTGTCGTTCTCAATTTTATCAGAATATTCTTTTAATTCGTCCAAAAGCTTTTTATTATCCTCCAATTTATTCTCAGCATTTTCAAGCCGATCTTTTAAATGGTTAGCATCATCATCTTTAGGATCTGCACTGTCTAATTTATCTTTAAAGTTTTTCGAAAACTTTTCCATCAATTCATTTTCACGCTCCTGTGATTTGATAAAAGATTCTAACTTTTGCTTTTGCTCATAATTAAATTCTTTGTTTTCCAATTCATCATTCAACAAATTATTTAATCGATCTTCTTGTTTAAACTTGTCCAATTCTTTAGACAAATTATCGATATTTTCTTCTTGATCTTGCAGGTTTTGGTCACTAATTTCTTCGGAAGTATTTTTGTAATACGTAAAATATTGCGAGGAACTTGACTTTGCGCCATTCACCGCATCGTTATCAAATACCTGAAAAAAATATTCATAATTACTGCCTTCCTGTAATTGTAACTCTCCAGGAAAAGAAGCATAAAATCGACTTACAGTTCCTTTATTAAAATAAACTGGTTTTGCGTTGAATTTATCCTCTCCTACTTTACGATAACGCAAAAGCAAATTAGAAATCCCGTACTCATCGCTCAGTTTGCTAGCATACAGCTTTTTTGAAATATCCAAAGAATCTATCTTTTCCTCTACTTCGATACTTGGAGATTTATCCTTAATAATTTGGAGTTGAAAAGATAACGGCTCATAATATTTTAAATACGAATTTGAAGTTGATATCCTATAATCGGTAGATTGATTAAAAGCGTTTCTATATTCCCTTTGAACCTCCAGTAAAGTATCAGGGAATTGAAGATTAACAACATCAGTATTTCTATGCTCAAAATTCCATTTTAAAGACGTTCCTTCAGGAACACTTAAATTACCATCCCCCGTAATACGATCTGGATCACGTTTTAAATAATCAGGATAAACGATATCGATACTAAAATTAATCAATTTTGGTACCGGAACAACTTTCAGATTATAAGTTTTAGAGCTTATATTATTAGATTTTAACGTAAATTCCTGATTTTCAGAAAGGTTTTTAAAAACATAGCTAAAATGACCAGGAGCCGACTGCTTCATAAAATAGGCATCGTCACCAACCAAAATCTTTACATTTTCAGGGATTTCATTACCAAGCACCTCCACCGCCAGTAAAAAATCATCTCCTTCAATAACCTCTAAATCATCTACATTTAAAACAAAACTAAAAGGTGCCGGCTTTTCATAAACCTGATCATAATTTTTAATTCGCTTAAAAGAATTAAATAACCACTCCCCTCTTCCACTAATTATAAAAGCAAGAATTAATAATATTGGGATAAATGCTGCTAACATATAATTTCGAAATTCACCAAAATTTACTGCATTGCTAAATTTGTAAAACTTCAATTCAGCCGATTTTTGGCGAATAGCTGCTTCAAGGAATTCAGAATTTCCTTGCTTTTTTAATTCGATAAGATTGAGCAAACGATCATCAATTTCAGGAAAATACTCTCCTATTCGTACTGCTGCTTCTTTATCTGAAATGGCACTATTAAGATTTAAAACCTTGAAAAGTGGTAAACCGATTAAGAAAATTAACAAGCCGGTTTCAACCAAAATAAAAGAAAGAAAAAGAATGAATCGAATATTAGAACTAAACCAAATATAATTTTCACCAACCAATATTATGAGGAAAAATAAAAGTCCAAATAAGACAAATAAAGCAAAGCCCTTAATCAGAAGATTTAATTGATATTTCCTGATAAAAGATTGTAATTGGTTTTTAATTGCTTCAAATTCTGCCATAAAATTCGTCTTCAGTTTACCTATTTTTAGGATTAATTAAAAAAGAAAAAGCCATCAATTAAACCAGACTTTCGTTTAAATGTGCAAGGTCTTCTTTTTCTAATTGATTTGTCTAAATGTAATTAATATTCCCCATAAATAATAGCACACTAAAAAATGGAAAATTAGCAAACGGATTACTCGCATATTTTAGGATTGCATCATTTAGGTTGTATCTTTGCTACAAAAATAAAACCATTTATGTCTTCTAACGTACGCGTAAGATTTGCACCCAGCCCAATAGGGCCTTTACACATTGGCGGAGTAAGAACAGCTTTATACAACTATCTGTTTGCTAAAAAACATGGCGGTGATTTTATTTTAAGAATAGAAGATACCGACCAAAACAGGTATGTTGAAGGAGCAGAGCAATATATCATAGATTCTTTAAACTGGTGTAACATTCCTTTTGATGAAGGCCCGGGTAAAGAAAAAGACTGCGGTCCTTATCGCCAAAGCGAGCGCAAAAACCTTTATAAAGCCTATGCCGATAAATTAATTGAAAGTGGAAATGCTTATTACGCTTTTGATAGTGCTGAAGATTTAGATAAGCATCGAAAATCTCACGAAGTTGAAGGTAAAACTTTTATATACAACTGGCATAACCGGGAAAAACTGGATAATTCTTTAGCCTTACCGCAAGAAGAAGTTAAAAAAAGGATTGAAAATGGCGAACATTATGTAGTGCGTTTTAAATCTCCTAAAGACGAAATTCTAAAAATTTCAGATGAAATTAGAGGAAATATGGAGATCGATACCAATATCCTTGACGATAAAGTTTTATACAAAAGTGACGGGATGCCAACGTATCACTTAGCGAATATTGTAGACGATCATTTAATGAAAATCTCACACGTAATTCGTGGTGAAGAATGGCTGCCTTCTTTAGCGTTACACTTTATGCTATACCGTGCTTTTGGATGGGATGCCCCAAAATTTGCACATTTACCACTTATTTTAAAACCACAGGGTAAAGGAAAATTAAGTAAACGTGATGGTGATAAATTGGGATTCCCTGTGTTTCCTTTAGAATGGAAAGATCCTGAAAGCGGAGAAATTTCGGCCGGATATCGTGAAGATGGTTATTTTCCTGAAGCGGTTACCAACATGTTAGCTTTCTTAGGATGGAACCCGGGAACTGAACAGGAATTCTTTTCCTTAGCCGAATTAGCTGAAGCTTTTGATCTTAAAAGAGTACATAAAGGCGGAGCGAAATTTGATCCTGAAAAAACCAAATGGTTCCAACAGCACTATTTACAAGAAGCCGATAATGAATTTATAGCTGAAGAATTTTTAGAAATCTTAAAGCAAAAAGAAGTTGAAGCTACCAAAGAATACACACAACATGTGGTGGAACTGGTAAAAGAAAGAGCCGTTTTTATTGAAGACATTTGGGAGCAGGGATTTTATTTTTTCACCTCCCCTACCTCATACGATCCTAAAAATGCTAAAAAAGCATGGAAAGAAGAAACCAATAATCTAATGCACCAACTTATTGCTGTTTTGGAAAGTATCGAAGATTTTAAAGCTGAAATAATTTCTGAAAAAGTAAAATCCTGGATAACTTCTAAAGAAATTGGTTTTGGAAAAGTGATGCAACCTTACCGAATTTCTTTAGTAGGATCTTTACAGGGAGCAGATCTTTTTGAAATTTCTGAAGCTATCGGAAAAAAGGAAACTATAGATAGAATTAGAACGGCCGTGGAAACGCTAGGTTAAAATTCTGATATTTTTAGCAAAAATAAAGAGGCTGTCTAAAAACTCAATTTTAGTCAACCTGAACTTGTTTCAGGTTCTCATAACGATTTTTAAATCAATGAGATGAGATTCTGAAACAAGTTCAGAATGACGT
>Ga0114908_1001608_pt1 | contig 11383 bp, 24 predicted proteins | sample MalvireepMed_s17_FD_87292 | JGI IMG/M metagenome (GOLD analysis project Ga0114908, IMG submission 87292) | Marine viral communities from the Global Malaspina Expedition - Malaspina viral metaG DeepMed_s17 | ecosystem: Environmental > Aquatic > Marine > Oceanic | place: Mediterranean Sea... | reverse complement strand
AAGAACTATCAGACTTAATGCCTAAAGGACTGAATTATGGAAGGTGTGCAGACGGTTCATGTCATGAGAAAATTAAAAATTCTAACTTTACAGAAAATTTCAAAACATGTCCTGGATGCAGTTCTAATACAGTTCCAAAATCTTCAGACTTTTGTCCTACATGCGGAAAAAATGAACCAACAGAAGTAGAAGAAAAATCCGACTATTGGGAAGAATCAGAAATTGAAGTGGGTGGTAATTAATGCCCTATGAAAAAGACAAATTAAATTCTGAAAAAAATGGCCCATTGGACCAGGAAGGACCAGTAGGCGTAAAGTCTGAGCTCACACAGTCACAAACAGAACCAGGACCTACTGCAGGTCCAGAACTAGACCAGTCACGCACTTCCAGACAAGAAGCTGCTAAGAAAATTGAAGAATTATTTCATCATACTGAAAACAGACTTAATCAAATAGACGGTCAACTGGAACAGCTTCCAAAAATGGTCCAGAATACAGTTATCCAGGTTCTTCAGAAGTTCCAGGAAGAACAAACTAAAGCTGGTGCAGGTCCTACAGAAGAATTTTCTAAAATGGGAAAAGAGGAAAAAATGATGATGTTAGCAGAATTTGGAAAGTCACTTTCAGAAGTTATCAGTGCTTGGAAAGGCGGTTCTGGTCCAGAAGCTGCAGGTCCAGATTTTAAGAATATTATGGCAGACTGGGGAATGAAAATGTTCACCTTCCATCTTGATAATATGGCGCAGTCCGTTTATCAGATAAAATTGCCACCGCCTCCAGGTGTTGCAGAACGATCTTTAGGTCCTAAAGCTCAACCAAACTTTCAAAACCCAATTAGGCCAGGTGTTCACAAATTTGAATGACTTTAAAAAAAGTAAGAAGACAGATCAAGAAGGATCAGCGAATGATAAAAGGTGTTAATCTTAGAATTGCCAGGCTTTTCTTCAGAATCTTCAAGAATTAAACAGACCGCGCTAGAATTACTTAGCATTATTGACAAACTAGCTGCACCGCATATTACTAACCCATTAGTTGAAAAATTCTGGAACTGGTTCTTCGTATCACATGGAAAAAAAATTGTTCAGAACATGAATGACCTGGAACTAAAAGAAATTATGAAGTCTGGTTATGATGCGCTAAAACCAATTTATGAAAAAACAGACATGGCTATTCAACTTAAAGAAGCTGAACAATATAATGATAAAAAAACAATGGACCGCATCAAAAAGCTTCCAGACTTTGAAGAAATTTTGGAGCTGATTGAATGACAAAATATCCAGAAGAATTAACTTTAGATGAATTTGATGATCTTTTTGTAGGTCAACAGTTTGCATCCGATTATCACCAGGAAGATACAATAGTTATTGAAGATAGTAAAGAAAGAATTGAAGCTGTCAAATTATTTGCTAAACAGATCAACGGTGTAATATATTCGCAAGTAGATTTAGAATCTGGTGAACGCGGTTATCATAAAGGAATAGATTCTTGGATCGGAATTTATGAAGTGGTAAAATGACTTTAGTCTGCAGTACAAAAAAACAGATTAAACCTTTTCAGTGTACTGGTTCAGATGAAAGTCATATTTGGAATGAACTGCATGATGAAGACGGTCACATAGGACCGTTTATGGATAAATTCAACTGCGGAACATGTCAAAAACATGCTCATGAAATTTTCAAAGGTGTTCATTCAATGGTCAGCTTAGGAATCGGAAAAAAATTAGAAAAGGAAGTCTGGAAGAATAATTTCTTAAAGTTGCGTAACCAGGTTAACCGCGTTTATTCACATGCTAAGAAAGACGGAAGATTATGAAAATATTCACTAAAGCGCGTGTATCGAATGTAGTAGCTGGAACTGTAATTATCTATTCCATTTTTGCAATTACGCAATTAACACTGGATGCTATCTCAATGACTGCACTAGGAACTATTTCTGGTTTTGCAGCTAAACATCTTTTTGATTCAGCAATGCAGAATGATGATTAATGGAAGACTTCCAGATCCTAGTAGGAATTTTAGCCAGTGCTTCTATTGCAGTGAACATATACATCATTAGGTCCATTGGTGATTTATGCACCAGAATTTCCAGAATGGAAGGAAGACTGTCTAAAACGTAAATTGTGATTGAACTTTCTTATAGACTGAAATTAAAGAAACATTCCTAAACGCCATATTGTTCAGACCTACAAAAACATCCTGGTGCTTCATACATCTAATTTTAGGAATCCATAAAGAATTAAAAATTAAAATTCCTTCATATTTTGTCATATCTCTTAATTGGTAAATTAGCTTATGTCTGACATGATATGGCATGTTCCAGACTGGATCACAAATCACCGTATCGAATTTTTCATTCTGAAAAGGTAAATGGAACTGGTCACCGATAAGAAAGCCTGGTTTGTTCTTCTGGACCGTCTGCAGTTCCAGGTCCAGACGTACATCCCCTAGCAGACTAGAACCAGAACAAACATGCAGACAGAATCCTTTGATTCTTTCTTTAATGAAATTATGTGTACTTTCTGGAAATTGATATACTACTCGATATTTCAAGCGAGCTTGTTTTCTATTCACTTGATCACCTGGTTCAGATAAGCTGCAATAGATTTGTAATTACGCGCTTTCAATTTTAATTTCATTAATAGAAAGTCTGGAATTGTAATGGAACTATAGCCTTTCTTTGGCAAATTACCCACCTATTTAGGAAAAAAGAACCTGGACTGAAAATGTTTTGAACCGTCTAAAATTTCTTCCAGTTTGTAATCAAAGGTTTTCCACTGTTTAGAACTCATTTTCTTAAAGAACTTATTCCAGGATTCTTCAGATGCAAAAAAAGCTGGTGTTGCAGAAAATTCTGGATTTTCCAAAAAGTTATCCATTGAATAAGCTGGATTTCCAGAAGTATGAATTTTCACATAGTCTTCCATTAGTCTAGTCAATTTTTCGTTAACTGGTATATGTTCAAAATTTACAATTTTCTTAAAGTCTGGATAGATAGGTCTAGTTTCCTGAAAACCAATATTTTCTAATTTATCCATAATGAATCGCCTTTATTGAACAGTTGAGACAATAACGACTTATCAGACCTGGAACTACTGCACCGCAATTTTCACATTTTTTATCAACTAACATTTTCAAAGTTTCCTTTTGTTCTTCTGTGTTAGTAGTCCAGGTTTTACTCAATGCAATGTTTTTTATTTTTTTTGTTATTCTTATTCTTATTCCTAAACAATATTGACATTTTTCTTCTACATAATTGTCTGGAAGATATACATGACACTGACTGCACTTTAGACGGTCCTTAGATTCTACATCTGCTTTCTTAAAGATATTCCAGTTCATTTTTCAAAAACGTACTTCGTGAAAATTGATAAATATTTTTCTGCTTTCTCAAAATCTGCAGATTTCTCAGAATAGGACCTTCGAAAATACTGGTCCAAATATTGTCTATGACCGCCATAAGCATGCGCTAAATCTCTATTTGTAGCCTTTTCAAATTGTGTCATGCAAAAAGCCCTGATAGAATGAATGTTTTTTTTCAGTCTTCCATTTTGATATTTTTCTGTAAAACCTAATTTCTTAACCTGGTCATTCCAATTTTTAATTATATTATCACGTTCTGTAGTGTCTGTAATTGCTAACGACTTTCTGAATACAAAATCTTCGGGTTCAAGGTCCTTCACTAAAGGAAAAATTAATTCTTGTGTTTCTTCATCTATGAACTGAATACGACTTCTGGTTTTTCCTTTTACTATGGACCTTCTGAACTCTACAGAAACAGGGTTAGCTTCAAAATTAAAATCGGATTTTTTAATTCTTAAAGATTCTAAGGTTCTAGATGCAGTACACTTCATAAACATCAGCATAGCTTTTCTTTTAGGACTGGAAAAATTCATAACTATAGCCTTCAATTCTGCATGTGTTAACGGTTCAGCTTCTTCATCGTTTCTATCGTCTGGTGAAAAAACGACATAATCCTTCATGTCTTCAGAATCAATTTTAATGCCACCGCAAAATTTTAGCCATTTTCGAACTGTAGAAATATAGTTCCTAGCAGATCCTACAGACCGTTTATGATCCTTCATTAGCCAGGTGTTAAAACTCACTAAACATCTTAGCGCACTTTCTGAAGGGTTTTTCATATCTTTAAGAATAGGAAGTGTTTCAGTTCTGGTCCTGGAATAAACATCCTTACAATAATTGGAAAATGTACCCAATGCAATTTTAGCTGATCTGACTGAATCTGCAGATTGACCTTTAGCAAAAATATTATCAAAAAACTGGTCTTCAGTTAAAATAATCTCAGACATTACCTGGTTATGGATAAATTTGCATATAACAATTAACATGTAATTTACACACATATTTGGTGTAATTTGTTAGCAGTTTTACGCCTAGACCATGACTAGGACACCTTCATTTCCAGTCTGGATTTGTACTGTATTCTGAAATAATGACCTAGCTAGGTAAGCTAGTTAGTTTAGTTTAGTTTAGTTTGGAAGTCTGGAACTACTGCAGAACTGAACCTGGTGCAGACTTCCATTATTCGTTCAAAAAGGCATGAATGTTAGTTTCTTCTATTCCTTTACCATGTAAATTTCCTAACCTGGTTAAGCTGTAAACAGATTTTCCAGTTTTCACCAGATCATCAATTAACTGATTTTTAGTCAAAATAAGCTCATTAAGGTCTGGTTTATCCTTCCAGGAATTGGAATGGTCCAGGTCTAATCCGATAAATCCCACTTTAGGAATTTTAAGAATATGTCTTCCAATTTCAATTAATGCCATACCGCAATTCCCACCAGTTTTAATTTCTGGTCCAGGTCCAGGACCTTTACCAAAACGACTAAATTTTCTGGTCTGAAATCCTAACATATTGAAAATTTCTACACGTTTTTCTTCCAGAAGTTGATTATAGAATAAAGTAATTTCTTTAGTTATTGGATATATTTCTGGATGCAGAAAAAAGTCTGGAAGTAGGTCATGACCTGCTTTAGTGATAATATTTTCATTGACACATGTATAAAAAAAAGGAAATTTGTCTGGTGTTATTCCCTTCTTTATGACATCCAGAAGACTTCTATCTGCTACTAAAATTCCTACATCTTTTTTGTCATACCTGGTAAGAACATCCAGGACACCAGACAGTTCCAGACTAGAACCGGAGGCAATTACCACTGCTTTACTAAGTTCCAATTCCCCATTTTTCGTAAAATGCTAATAGTTCAGCTTTGACTGCACCGCGTTCTATTATTTCATCCAGTTCTTTTTTAGTGACCATTATTTTCTCTTAGATAGCTTTGTTCTCATGCAGCTTCTAAATGCAGTTCTAGTTTTTCCTTTACATGCTTTAACAGCTTTTTTGAATTTTGCTATCTGTTGTGTTTTTCCCATATTCTCACCTTCCAGGTTTAACCCTTTTCATTTTTTTTCTTTTGCCAGTTCGTTCTGCATGTGCATACATAAATTCGCGCCCTCCAGAAGTTTTTCCCATAATGAAATTGAAATAATCATCCAGGAAAGCAGCTACATCCGCTTCATGCCAGGACCTATTCACTGTAGCACATTGACTATTATCAGATAAAAAAGAAGCGTGTTGTAACAAAACATTTTGCATAAATTCACCTTGACTATTCAGAACATCTTTAACTTCTCTTTCAGTGACCATTAATTCTCACCTTCAAATCCAAAAGTTCCCAGTGCAGAAATACCACTGGTATTTTTCAGACCACCCCCTACGCCTAACTTGGACCACATCTCATAGGTGAAAGTAGGATCTTGAACCAGTTCTGTTAAACCCGATACAGCTTGCCATAGACCGCGATAAATTTCATCCTTTACATCTGGTGTAATTTGGTTTAACATTTCCAGTTCACCTATAACACGATAAATTTCATAAAAACAATTAACCACATTATCACCACGTTTAGCCATAGCAGACTTCCATCCTGGTGATTCTATTCGTTCAGTCAATCCAGAACACATCCTTCCAACCAGAACCGCGATTTTTATTGTCAAAAGCTCTAATGTTTAATTCGTATTTACCAGGACTAAACGGAACTGTTTTTCCTTTTCTTTTTTTCTTCAGTAGAAACTTTAGCTGCTTAGTTCCTTGTTGCACCTGCACAAATTTCTTAAACGGGCCATATTTTCTAGCCAAAATTCCAGTCAGAACTGTAGCACCTGGAACATCAATTATCAATGTAGAACCGCCTTTAATCGAATTGCCTTTTTTTCCTTGATAAAAATTAGTTTTGTATTTCATTTTGAATCCTTAAATTTTTCTCCATTAGCACCGAATAATTCTGGATAATTAGAAACCAGTTTATCTAATTCAGTCGTAGTTAATTTATTATGATTAACGCGTAATTTTTCTATATCACCGTTGGCTTTAACATTAAAAACAAAACTGTTAACATCATAACCTAAAACTTCTTCAATTACTTTTCCTAAATCTTCTTTTTTCATTATGGAATCGCCACATTAGTGATTGGAGCCGAAGTTGATTGACCATTATAATAAACTAGAATAGATCCTTGTTCAACTGTATCAGCCGTTACACCATTTCCAGAGGCGTATAATGTTGACCAGTCTGAAAGTGGTAAAGCCATATTACGTGTAACTATTTCGGTAGCTTTACCTTCATAAGCTTCACCGCTAATATTAAAAAATATCCAATCGGTTTTTGTACCCAATCCAGCTGTTGTACTCGATCCACCGTTATCAGCTTCCAATGCCCCGTCAAGAAATAATGAAAGTGTGCCCGTACTTTTTTCATATGTTACACCAATTAGATGATAAACACCAGTAGTATAACTGGATGTAACAACTTGGGTTAAACTGGTAAAATTTCCTGCACTGTCATAAAACTGTAATGCAAGTTTTTTAATCGTGCCGCCTGAAGCCGTAGTAAATTCAATTCTTATTACATCACTTGAACCACTTGAAGGATTAGTAGCTAACATCCATGCGTTATGAAAATCAACTAAATTCGACCAGATTGAAAAGCTCCAATCAGAAGCTGTTGGAATTATTTGACCACCAGCTAAATTAGCTGCATAAGTCGTACCAGACATTTCTAACGCTTTAGTACCTAAACCACTGGGCTGGCCACTACTGGAATTTCCAGAATTATAATTATCCATATCACCTGCACTTCCTAATCCACTAGTATATCCTTCTTCAGAAGTTCCTGCTACACCAACAAAAGCCGGATCTAATAATGATAAATTTGGCATTGTTATTCCTCCACTGCATAAGCACACCGTACACCAGCTTCTGCAGTCGTTGTACTTAGGACCGTCAATGTACCAGTTTTAGATGCAGCTTGGCTAGTTGGTTTTGTTCCTTGAAAAACCCATCCTGCAGGAAAAGCTAAATCTCTATCTGAACCGTCAGTTAAGATGAAACATGTGATACCTTTACCTGCTGCATAATTACTGCCAGTAAATGTAGTAGTTCCGCTAATTGAAATTGTCTGAATCATATCACTACTATCAAAATCAAAATCTACACCAGACATAGTAGCTACACTATACTGAATGGCAGTAGGTGTAGGATGCGTAGGCGCAGACCATTCTGGTAAAGAACTAGAAACTGTAAGAACATCATTTTCTGAACCTATTGCTAATCTGGACCTTGCACCTCCGCGAAAATCTACGAGATCACCATTTTGGGTCATAACGACATCTGCAAAACCAGAAGAATCTATAGTTATCATTCCACCAGACATTAATCATCCCTCGTAATTACATCCAGGTCCAGAACTGCAGTATTATTTGACACGCATCTTAACAGACCGCCTACACCGTTCGGACAATGTAGACCGCGATCACCGAAATCCCATATCCATGAACCTTCAGAACCATAATTAGGACCACCGATAATATTTACATTCGAAGTTCCGTCTGAATCGGTCCATTCCAGAACTGGTCTAGCTGCACCTTGCGTTGACAGCATAGCTTTGTAAAGTCGTAAAGTAAAACCAGTAGCAGGTGTAGCTGCTGTTGTAGTAGTTGCAGTTGTTATATCAGTATGTGAATAATTAGAATAAGTGTTATTTCTTCCTAAATCATTCTGCACTTCAATAGTTTCGTTAGCTAATAATTTTGCAAAATCTTCGGAATTTTGTTCATCTACAATAAATCCGAAACCTTTGATTCTAACAGTTCCATTTACCGCTACGCGTATTGAAGTCATCGGATGTTTTTTGAAGTGAATACCACCGTATTCTGGAACTGAAATTATTACATTTTGAAAACCTTCTGTAGTTATTTGTAATCTGCATTCTTGTGGTGTTAAATTAATTATTGAACCAGAAAAAAAGCACCTTCCAGAAGGTGCATAGGCTAAAAGGTCTGCAAATTGAACTGAATCAGTTCCTACAATAGTGACAATCCCATCTAGAGAACCCTGCGGTGAAAAATAACCAGTAGCTTCCAATTTTACCGCCTTCTACTTCTAAGAAAAAAATAAGCACCTAGACCTACTGCAGCTACAATAGCTACAGTTCCTACTTGACCTTTGAAATTTTCTAAATGACATGGTAAGTCATACCAGGAACAGTCACCTTCCTGGTCTTTTTTAATTGCATTACCTAAATCCTGGATTTGTGTCTGCAGACTTAATGCAGCTTCACCTAAATTTGATACATCATCTGAAAGCCTGGTGTTAACTTCAGTGATATATCCAATATCTTCTTGACGTTGAGATTCTCTAACGTTAGCTTCTTCTTTTAAGGACCTGCTAATGTCTTCAGAAGCTAGACCTAAAGCTTCTAACTGGATTTGTCGTTGCGTTACACCTTGAATCTGATTAAGGTTAGCTGCATAAGAAACATCATTGAAGAAAGTATCACATGGAACATTAGAACCTAAATGCCATTTTGCTAAATTCTTGAATCTGCTTTCTACATTAGGATCTGCTAATAATTGATTGGCTATTCGAACACATCTATCTGGATCGAAAATTATTTCTGCACCGTCTAGGTCTGGACCGCTTGGAACATCTGGTCCAGGTCCAACTAAATTACCTGCATCCACTAAAGGTTCTGTTGCAAGGTCAGCTTCGTCAACCGTATCTAAATCACCATTAGTTTTAGGACCAAAAAGATTCTCAAAAAATGATAAGGCATCTGCAAAATAATCTACACCAGGAACTTCTGCACCGTCTAACGTTACTGCACCTGGTCCTAGACCTGGTTCACCAGGTATAGGATCAGATTCTATGTGTGCAGCAGTATCATTATTACCTGCTAACTGATTGAAAATATTTCCTAAATTAATTCCAGTGACCGATTCAAATTGAGCTTGCGCGGAGATTTCACCAGTAGCTTTTGCCCAAGCTTCTGGATAAGCTGTCATTGACTGTTGGATAGCTTGCGATAATTGCGCATCTATTGACTGTTGTTGAGCTTGTTCTTGTGCTATAGCAGCTACGTCTGCAGGTGTAGTGACACCATAAGTAGCAGATTGAGTTGTTTGTGTTTCAGTTCCAGGTGTATTACCACCGCCTAAATAACTAGCAACGCCTACTGCACCTACATAACTGCCACCAGAAGTAGTAGTTGTTTCAGCACCAGATTCACCATTACCATCACCATTACCATTACCATCACCATTACCATCACCATTACCATTACCATCACCATTACCAGAACCATTACCAGAACCATTACCAGAACCATTACCAGAACCATTACCAGTTCCAGCAGCTCCAAATCCTCCAGTTCCTCCTCCAGAAACTCCTCCTCCTCCCCATGATCCCCACGCGAAAGCTATAGTAGGAATGGTGAATAATGTTGCAAAAATTATTTCTGTTAAAAATTCAAACATTATTTATCACCAAATAAAAAAAAAGAAAAGTGTTCATATGTTAAGCCGATATTATTCGAACTCTAACAAAGAACGTTATGTTATCTACTGCTGTATCATTAGCTACGGTGTTCATCATCTGCATCTGAACTGTTTGACCGCCTCTATACAGAAACTTTCTGTTGCTATAAGGAGGACGGGAATTATTAGATACCAGAAGATTACTTAATGGCGGTGTTGTTCCCATGATTCTTCCACCGTCTTTAAAGATACGGATAACAGGATCGACTGTTGCACCTGCACCTGCAGTTGTTGATATGTAAATATCTTCGAAGATCCAGGTCTGTCCGCTCGGGATCAAAAATCTTACAACTGCGGTGACACCAGGATCATCTGTCATACTGATATTTGCTACAGTTCCTACTGCACCACTGGCTATTCCAGTTCCAGTGCAGATTAAAACTGTAGAATCTGGTGCTGAAGTGACCATTTTAGTTTCTCACCTTATTCTGCATAGTTTCCACCGTTATTTCCATTTTGACTTACAGTAGTTCCAGAAAATAATCCAGAAATATTTCCTAAATTAAATCCCGTCTGAACGCCTTTAGCAGCTAGAACTGCTACTGGTCCTTTGAAGTCTTTCTGAGGCATGAGCTTACCGCGATTATGAACGAAATAATTGATAATATCAATTAAAGAAAGTCTTCCTACAACTGGTAATGAAATACCAAATCGTTGCACTGGACTTCCAATAAAATTATCAAAAACTTTTGCCACTGCATCAAATCCTATACCGCTTATTGCAGTAGGAATTATCTGCATCCCTTTTCCTTTTGGCGGATCGACAATTTTTTCAAGAGGTTTGGTAAAATTTTCTAAAGCACTAGGCATTTTACTTCAACTTCCTTCCACATTTGCCACCGCGAACTCTAGGAGCTCGTCTGCCACGTCTGTGACATCCTTTTTTTGTAGCCATTTTGGATAAATAAATAACAAACAAATACAATAAAACACTTCTTTTAGATTCTTAAAGAATATTCTTATAGTTTCTATAAGAGAAATACACATGGCGCATACTGAAGGATTTTATATTGACAATGATGTTGCAGAAATTTTGAAAATGTCATGTAAAAAGCGCGGTGATAAGTCTAAGATAATTAATGAAGCTTTAAAAAAATATTTGAACATGGTTTATCCTGCAGATACACCTGGAACTGGTGAAATACCTAAAATAACTATTGAATAATTATGGCAAAAAAGAAAATTACTATTCCCAAAGGCGTTAAAGACTGTGACGGAATAGAATGTGAAAAGACACACACTTTTGAAATTGATATTCCAGAAACTAAACCTACAGTTGAATCCGTTCCAGAAGCTTCTGTAGAAAATATTGGCAGTTCAACTAGCCAAATTCTTAAAGAACCACCAATCCAGGATAAAAAATTTTCACATTAAGAACTATCAGACTTAATGCCTAAAGGACTGAATTATGGAAGGTGTGCAGACGGTTCATGTCATGAGAAAATTAAAAATTCTAACTTTACAGAAAATTTCAAAACATGTCCTGGATGCAGTT
>Ga0114908_1001606_pt1 | contig 11400 bp, 6 predicted proteins | sample MalvireepMed_s17_FD_87292 | JGI IMG/M metagenome (GOLD analysis project Ga0114908, IMG submission 87292) | Marine viral communities from the Global Malaspina Expedition - Malaspina viral metaG DeepMed_s17 | ecosystem: Environmental > Aquatic > Marine > Oceanic | place: Mediterranean Sea... | reverse complement strand
GTTTAAAACTTTAGCCAGGCTTAACAAGAAAGTCTTGCCAAGCTATTCTAAAAAGCAATTAGATTTAACCAAGGCCAGCAAAGTACAAATGGCGATTATTGGCTGGAAAACCTGGGTCACTAAAAATTCCTTAGACTAGAATATTTATAGAAATTGATATCCTATTGCTCTATCTAAAATTGGTTTATCACCTGATTCTTCAATCTCGAAGATCTTTCTAATATTTCTTTTTTCTATTGCCGCTAAAGAAAGTGGGATTATGATCTACTAAGTTTTTGCTATCGATTTGCAAAATAGAAATTGTAATTAACAGGTTAGCTACCATATTAAACTTTCCTTCGCCTCCAAGCTGGCAGAATCGTTGTCATAGATGTATTTTATAAAAATTTAGGCTTTTTGACCTACCACTGTTTGTAGTATGCAAAATAATTACGGGAGAGCCGTATGTAAAATTCTTCTAGGAAACGCACGTAGCATTTTAGCAGAATGCATTTTCAAACTTTAAAAACTTACTAGCGTGAAAAGTCTAGCCGTATTTACCATCCTGGAATAAAAAACCCCGGAATCGCTCCCGGGGTCTAAAAAAAGAAGTTATTAAAATTGACCTATTCCATACCAATAAGTCTCCATTCACTCATTTGGAAATCACCACTACCAGTGTTAGCTGTGATTGCTAATCTATAATATCTATAAGCTGTTTCATTAGAGAATGAGAATTCTTTAGTTTGATTTCTACCATCAAATGATTCACCTGTACGGCTATCTAATTCGTCCCAGTTCTCTCCATCATTAGATCCAGAAAGCGTCCAGTCTTGAGGATCTCTATCTGGTGCATCATTTCCGGAAGTTAGCGTATACATTGTTACGATTTCTTCTGAAGACAATTCCTGCTGCATCCAGAAATCATTGGTATACCCTCCAAGAAACATTTTTGTAGAAGTGTCGTTATCTATAAGTTTTGAAGATCCTTCGTTAGAATCTGCTCCGTTTGTATGATCTTTACTTACAGAAATAGTCGCCCCTATCGTATAATCTACAGGTTCTGGTGCAGTAAGTGTTTCTAAAACCAATAATCTCCACTCACTTAACTGGAAGTTATAATCACCATTATAATCTGTAATATTCAACCTATAATACAAATATTCAGTTGAATTGTCGAAATCAAATTCTCTAGTTTGATTTCTATCAGAGAATGTTACATCAGCTCTCTCGTCTAAAACGGTCCAGCTAGAGCCATCATTAGATCCTAAAAGTTGCCATGCACTAGGATCTCTAGAAGGAGCATCATTACCTGAGGTAAGTGTATATTTATTTACTGCTTCTGGAACTGCTAATTCCTGTTGTAACCAAAAATCACTAGTTCCTATAATGTTTTGTACATTACCTGTAAGGTATTTAGAATTAGGATCGTTATCAATCAATTTTGGAGAACCTTCATTTGCTCCTGCTCCTCCACCGTTCTCTTTACTTACTGTAATACTTGCACCTTCAGTTACATCACGAAGTTGCGAAACAGCTTCAAAAGGATAAGCTAAATCTGGAAATGCCACACGAGCTTGTAATAATTCGCTCTCGATATCATCTGTCCAGTTAAAAGCTATTTCTGCCATTGGTTGAAGATCTTCACCGGCAGCACCACTCATAAAATGAACTAACTCTCCTAAATTCATTGTTCTAGCATAACTATCGCCATCTTTTGGATAGTTTTGCGAAGTAATATTATAAAAATTGTTTAGGAAAGAAGTACCTCCGTAGGTTTCATAAAGTGGTAAAAACCAATCTCTAAACCAATAAATACCATTTAATTGGGTAGCTGCATAGCGATCTCTTACCGTTGCTGCTTCAGCTTCCATATCAAGATTTAGATAGGTGTCATACACAAAGATCTTATTAAATTCGTCCATCCATAAATCTTCAGCTGGAGAGCCTTCTACCCCTTTTGCCGAGTATTCTACAAGCTTACCTATTTGAGAAATAATTTGAGTTGTTATTTCTTCTCCCATTTCAGCATCATCAAGTGGAACATCGATTACACCGCCACTTACTTCAGAATCAAAATTGGTTAAATATTCAGCCTGATTTGTAGCTCCTGTGTGATAGACTGCATATAAAATATTATTCCCTACTGTAGTATATGTGCTTATTGTATTATCCCAAATACTCTGGGTAAATAAAAATGGCCATTCAATTTCACGATCTACATAATCATCATAGTAAACCGCTACATTGGTTTCATAATATTGGCGGTTTAAGGCCTCTTCGTGACCAAACCAGCTTTCGTTTAAGCCTCTGGCAGGAGCATCTGCTCCATCTGTATTTACAATAGCATCTGGCATTCCATGCACAATACTACTATCATCTGATTCACAAGAAGCAATCCCTACAAAAAGTAGTGAACCAAGAAGTATTTTAAAAGTATTTTTTTTCATAACTCTATTATTAAAAGTTAATTATCATTTTGGTCATTAATGTATAGCAGGCTCCATTCACCTACCTGCAGATCTGTACTACCTGCATTCTCCATAATCCTTAATTTGAAGTAAGAATAATTGATATCCTGGTCGAACTCAAAAATTTTATTCTGAAAACGCTCTTCAAATGTTACCTCTGTTTGAACATCAATGCTCTCCCAATTTTCTCCATCTAAAGAGCCTAATAATTCCCAGCTCTTAGGATCTCTTTCTGCAAAATCATTAGCAGATGAAATGGCATATGCATTAATAGTAATTTCGTCTTCAAAAGATAAAATCGCCTCGAAATCGCTAGAATATGGTCTTAGAAAAAATTTAGTACTTAGTAACCCATCTGTAAGTTTAGAAGAACCTTCCTGTGCTTCTGCTCCATTTGCATTTTCAGCACTTACACTTAAGTTACCTTCTAAAGCAAAATTAACAGGCTGATCCACCTCTGGAGTTTCTGAATACTCATAATCTAATTCAGGAAAATCTTCACGAGCTTTGGTAAGTTGTTCTTCGTAAATTGAACTCCATCCAAAAGCAATCGTAGCCTGCTCCTTAAGGTCATGATTTGCAGCACCACTCCAAAAATGGATAAACTCTCCCATATTCATTCTTCGAGAAAACCTATTTCTGGCAGAGTTCGTTGGGAAATAATCTGCTAACAAATCATAAAAATTATTCAAAAGTGCAGCTTCTCCATAATTTGAATAGATAGGATAAAACCAATTTCTAAACCACATTGTGCCCGGACGAGGATATTCATCTACAGTATTCATAAAATCATCATAGGCATGCTGCGCAAAATCATCTTTACCTATTCCTTTATAAACATCGTATACAAAAATCTCTGCCCACTTACTGTCTCCCCAAATATCCCATGCCGGATTGTATTGAATACCATTAGTAGCGCCTTCAACAATATGTCCTACTTCATGAATCATCATACTTAAACCCAAATCTGGATCTTCGTCCTGCCATGTGTATGGGCCACAGTCTACAACATTTCTAAAATCGTGACTTTCATCCATAAATGTTGATGGATGCCCACCAGAGTATTTATCGGTATGCAATATGGCATATAATTTTTCATCTTCACCATAAGAACCATAAACGGTTTTCACATACTCCCAAACATCTGAAAATGTAGTGTTAGGCCAGGTAATTGAGCGATCAACGTCACTATCATAATACAAAGCAAGATCCTCATCTTCGTAAACCAGTTGCACTAACTCTGTATGATCAAACCAGTGCTCCTGCCACATGGCTGGTGCCGCATATTCATCATCAGGCTCTTCTTCAGTTGGCTCTTCAACTTCCTCTCTATCATCTTCAGGAGTTACTTCATCTTCACTTGAGGAACATGAATTCATAAAGAAAAACAGCGCTAAACCAGAAAAAAGATTATGGAATGGAAATTTTATCATATTAAATCTCTGGATTTTTTGAATATTGATCCCATAAAGAATCTATTCCTTTACCTGTAAGCTTTTCCCAAGAATCATCTGAATAGGTTTTAGATCTCATTTGTTGATCCAGTTTATACACGATAGCATCGTCGTAATTTTCACTTAACCAAACTAAAAATCTCGCAGTTATACGGTAGCTATTGGTATAACTTTGATTTTCATTAAAATCTGTTAAAGACCATCCAGCTCCTGTGTTATCCACACCATATTTAAATCGAACATAATCTGCTACACCTTCTGAAAGCCAAACAGGCCCACCACCATGTGGGTAAGATTGAATAAGATGCATAACCTCGTGAGTTATTAGATCTATATCTGTAGGTTTTTGTTTTAACCACCTGCTACTTACAGTGATTTCTCCATTAAAAGCATAGGCAACACCAGTGTAAGAGGTATCTATGTTAATGGTGATATGCTTTTGGGCATCTGGATTAAAATCTTTTAAAAGTTTAGGGTAAACCTTAAAGACAGTTGAAACAAATTTATCTTCAGTTCCCTCCTTTAAAGTAGCATCAAAATTTTTAAAAGTTATGCTAAGCTTTCCTTTTGAATATTCTTCAACTTCCTGAGCATTTACCTGAAGGCTTACCACTAGAAGTAGTATGACTAATCTTAATATTTTCATCTTTACATGTTTTACGAGTAGTTTATTTGAAAGTTAAGACTCTTCCCACGCTGCACCACGTGGGAAAGAGCCTGTGTGAACAAACTAACTCAATTCAAACTCAAAATTTACCATCCGGTATTTTGGATTAATGCCGGATTTGCATTGATTTCATCTTGTGGTATTGGCCACAAATAATGTCTTTCTGTGAATACACGATTTTCAAAAATTACTTCTGTATAGAAGTTATCTAACTGAGGGGAATTTATATCTAAACCATGTGTAGCTCCATTAAAAGAATCTTCTGCTTCCTTCCATCGTCTAACATCAAAATATCTAACATTCTCAAAAGCAAGTTCTACTCTTCTTTCTTTATGAATAGCTTCTCTCATTTCAGCTTGTGTTCCAGGAACATCAATACCTCCCGGCCCATACTCTGGTATACCAGCTCTATTTCTTATCTCATTTAAATAAGTAAGAATATCAGGATTTCCTGGATCTGCTTCATTTAAAGCTTCTGCATAATCCAGATAAATTTCAGCCAATCTTAGCATAGGAACTGCATAAGCTGTATTCCACCATATATCTGTAGTTGCATTTTTTCTTACTACATACCCCGTACTACTATAATCGTTTCCTCCTACAGCTCTACCTGAATTTCCATTATACCAAGTTTCTGTTACTACATTTCCAAAATTTCGGTTTAACCATAAGCTATTATTATAGGTAATCCCTACATAAAACCTAGGCTCTCTATTTACCCACTGATTATAAGTTGTTCTTTGCTGAATATCGTAAGGAGATTGAAAATCTGAAAAACCATCTTCCTGATAACCAGAATTAGGATCATCTATAGAAAGGCCATTAGCCATAAAATATGCGTCTACCATTTCCTGAGTAGCACTTAAAGCTCCACCTCCTTTTACCTCTTGTGGATACTGGGCGTGAAAAGGAGTTACATCGTAGAAGAAGTAACTAGAACCTCTAGGTCTTGCGAAAATTATTTCTTCATTCCAGTCTGTAATCATTACATTTCTGGTAGATAAATACGGACTATAAGTTCCATTTGCATCATTCTCACGATATAAACTAAAGGTACCGGGAACAAACTCATCTATAAAATCTTTTGCAGCATCTGCTGCTCTTTGCCATTTCGAAGCATCTGCACTCTGGCTCACTAATGGTGTACCTTCAGCATCAACCATATCTGAGTATGCTGTATTACCATTAAATAAAGGACTCGCATTCAGCAATAAAACTTTCTCTTTTAAAGCTAGAGAATATGGTCTACTCATTTTCCCTGCATTTTGCCCATCGTAAGGAAAATCAGAAAGATTATTAGCAGCTATATCAAGTTCAGAAACAATATACTCTACACATTCTTGCATAGTATTTCTATTTAATTCACTTAGATCTGCATCTGCCGGAATTGGATCTTCCCCAAGAAGAATTACTGGTCCCCAGCTACGAATAAGATTATAATAGAAAAAAGCTCTTAAAGCTCTTGCTTCTGCTCTATACTGTAAAATATCGCTATCTGTACAATCCTGGCAGCTTTCTACATTTTGAATAAAAGTAGATGCAGCTCTAATTCCTCGATAAAAACTTGACCAAATATTGCTCACATTTTGTGAAGTAGGATTCCAATCTCCAATATTCAGACTATTTGCCCAGTTTCCAGACCATGTATAATCGGCTTCATCTGAAGCTGCCGTCCAAGGGCCTGCTCCCGCACCTACATAACGTTGTGAATGTTCATCTGGAATACGAGAGTAAATATTTGCAAGATATTGCCTTACCGTATTTCTTCTGGAAAAGGTCTCATCAAATGTAAGACGATCATCAGGAACCTGATCTAGATAATCATCATTACAGGATACTAAAAGTATACTTACGATTAAGATTAATATTTTTTTCATTATCATATTTTTTTCAAATCATTTTGACTAATCATCAATGTGTTATTTTTCATCTTCCTAATTCTAAAATCTGAAAGTAACACCTACAGAACCTACAGAAATGTTAGGATACTGCCCTCCATTACTTGTTAGAAGTTCTGGATCCCAAAGATCAAAATCACTTATTGTAAATAAGTTTGTGGCTCTCATATAAAACCTCACATTATCAAGATCCAATCTTTCTGATACATTTTGTGGCAGAGTATAGCCTATTTCAGCCGTCTTTAATCTTAAGAAGTTAACATCCCTTAACCACCAAGTACTAGCCTGAGTATTATTTGTTTGTCCGATACCTGAAGAACCATAAGATAAACGTGGGTATGTAGCATAAGCATCATTATTTTCTACCGTCCATCTATCTTCAGCAATAGTATAAAGGTTTCCGCGACCACCGTCACCAATAAATGGCTGGATTCCTATACCACTAAGTAAAATATCCGCAGCGTGTTGACCTTGAAAGAATACACTCAAATCGAAGTTCTTGTATTGTGTGCTTATACCAAGTCCATAAGTAAAATAAGGCACATCACCATTACCTATTTGTTTTTGATCGTAAGCATCTATACGACCATCTCCATTTAGATCTGTATATTTAATATCTCCAGGCATAATTTGCCCAAACTGTTCTGGTATACCATTACCATCAGCCGGAGTAATTAAACCATCTCCATCTGTATCATCTTCTAAAGTGTATAGCCTTTCAGCTACGTAACCCCATCTAGCAAGTAAACCTGCACCTCTTCTATCTAACCATTCATAGGGCTGTTCTGGAACTCCGTTTTCGATAATCTCATTTTCGTTATATGAAAACACCCCGCGAAGATTAATACTAAAATCATTTATAGTTTTATTGTACTCTAAAGTACCGTCAAAACCTTTATTTTCGGTAATTCCTAAATTCCCATAAGGATCACTAACTAAACCTATATAGTTAGGTACGTCTGATCTTTGAAGAAAAGATCCTTCTGTACGCTCTTTAAATAAATCGAAGATTAATCTAAAGCTATTATTGAAAGCATTAAGCTCTATACCTAAATCTTGCTTTCTGGATTCTGCCCATGTAACATCTACGCCCTGATAATTTTCAGCAATTCCACCAATCCCGTATACGTTCTCTCCAAAATCATATCCAGATTGTCCATCTTCAACTCTACTTAAATATGCAAAACGGCCTGCTCCTGAAGCCGAACCTACTAAACCATCAGAGTATCTAAACTTCAAATAGTTAATAGTTTTAGTCAATGGCTCGAAAAAATCTTCGTTAGAAACAACCCATCCTAATGCCCATGAAGGGAAAAAACCATATCGATCATCTGGGCTAAAGTTTTCAGATCCGTTATAACCTGCATTTACTTCGGCGAAGTATCTATTATCATAAGAATATGTAGCTCTTCCTGCAAGTCCCTGATTTCTATATGGAATAGAAGCTGTAAAATCATTGGCAGCAGCATCTACATAGTCGGTTCTATTAAATAATAACAGCCCGCTTACCTGATGATCTCCAAATGATCTATCATAATTTAAACTGGTTTCCAGGTAAAATCTTCTATTACCAGAATTCGCCCTACCGTAATTTAAATAATTAGATCCTGTATATGTTTCATTAATGATAATTTCTCCATCCTCGGTATATGGATAATCCTGATTAACGAAATAAGTACTTTCCCTTTTACTTCTGGTAATATTGTGCTGATTGTAAGTATCGAACGAAAACATACCAGTAAGCGATAAACCATCAGTTAGAAAATCTAACTTTTGAGTTAATCTTAAGTTTGAATATAATTGATTCTTGTTTTCATTTCTGTAACCTCTCATAGCTACATCTGCGTATGGGTTACGTAAATCTCCATTCGAGCTAATTCCTGGGATAAAACCACCTGGATATAACACAGGATATTCTACTGGAGGAACTAACATTGCCTGAGAAAATATGTTTCCAACTCCTTCAGATGGATAATTACCTTCAGAAACATAACCTTGTATCCCTAAATGCATTTCTGTAATAGGTGTGATATCTACAGTAAGGTTAGATGTGAAATTGTATCTTTTAAATTTCGTATCTGAATCATAATTTTCTAGACCATCGGTTACAAATAAGCCTGTTTCATCGTAGTATCCTAAGGAAACATAATATCTAGCCTGTTCTGCTCCTCCACTAACATTGGCAGAAACTCTTCTATTTCTACCAAAATCATCAAAAACCTCATCAAACCAATCTACATTTGGATATAATAAAGGATCGTAATTATTAGCAGTTCTCTCTATAGTTTCCTGAGAATATCTTGCAACCTGTCCTCTGGTAGTTAAAGCTTCATTAGCTAAATTCATATAAAGAACACCGTCTGCTAAATCTGGCATTTGTGTAAACTGTGTTATACCCTCATTATAATCTACCGAAATTTCAGGTTTTCCAATCTGTCCTCTTTTGGTTTCAATCAAAATAACACCATTAGCACCTCTAATTCCATAAACTGCTGTTGCCGAAGCATCCTTCAAAACAGTAAAAGATTTAATATCCCTAGGATCCAAATTATCTAGAGAACGTTGTACCCCATCTACTAATATTAAAGGTGAGTTTCCGCCACTTATATTGCTTATACCTCTAATCCAGATATCGGCCCCATCATAACCAGGTAAACCTGATCTTTGCACTCCGGTTAGACCAGCAACTCTACCCGCCAGCATACTAGAAATATTAGCAACAGGTTGTTGTAGTTCGGCTGGCTCAATAGTAGATTGTGCACCTACTACACTAATCTTCTTTTGTTTACCATAACCTACAAGTACAACTTCATCTAGTGCCTGTGGATCATTTTCCATAGCCACATCGATAACAGTTTTACCGTCTACACTCATTTCTAAAGGATTCATACCTACATAAGTAAATATTAAGGTTGCTCCTGAATTTACTGTAATGGTATACTTACCATCAAAATCTGTTTGTGTTCCATTTTGGGTTCCCTTTTCCATAACAGAAACCGCAGGTAAAGGCAGCGAGTTATTATCTGTTACCGTACCGGTAATAGTAACAGATTCCTGCCCATAAAAATCTTGGACACTTAAAATCATTAAAAAAACAAGCAATAACGTCGATTTTGGAATTTGCCCGAAACTGGACTTCCCAAAACCAACAATTTTGTTAAAACTTGCCTTCCACCCTTTTTGTAAGAGTAATTGTTTTTCCATGCTTAGTTAGTTTTTAAATTAACATAAATTCAACTAAATTATTTTAGTTAATCGATTTAGCTAAATAAATACAATAATTCCGTGTTATCAAACAAAAAGTTAATTTTAACATAATGAAATATTAATATTACATATAATTAAATATTTATATCATTAATTTTTTAATTATCCAGATTCATAAGCCTTTATATATTAAATTGAATACTTCTTCTTTTATTATTGATATAAAAACTCCTTTTTAAAGACTCGTTTTACAACAATTTCCTCATCAAAATAGATATAATTATACCTACTCCATTATAAATGTGATAATTAAAAAAATGAAAAGTTTCTATTTACAACTCACTTTTAAATAACTTTTTTCAAATACTGAAAGTCTCACTAAAATATTCCGACTTACCTCCCGAAAATTAATCTGATATTTGCCGCATTCTTAATCCCCACATCCAATGCATTTAAGAGAAGCCTCTGAAAAACGCAAACAAATTGCTACCATAGTCACTTTCTTTACGATTCCACTTTCAGGATTTATGACCGATATTTATTTGCCTTCCTTCCCTTCTATGGCCCAAAATCTTTCGGTTTCAGAAAAAAGCATTCAGCTTACCTTAACTTGTTTCTTTTTAAGTTATGGTTTTGCACAGCTATTTGTTGGGAGCATTTTAGATAGTCTTGGGCGTTATAAACCCGTTTTATTTTCCTTAGTGGCTTTAGTTATAAGTAGTCTTGCCATTACCTGGACAGAGCAGGTTTGGCTTATCTGTTTTTGGCGAATCGTACAGGGATTGGGGACTTCTTTTATCGTAGTTGCTAAACGCGCCTATTTTGTAGATGTTTATGATGAAGAAAAACGAAAGCATTTTTTAAGCTTTTTCACCATTGTGTGGTCTTGCGGACCTATAATCGCGCCTTTTCTTGGCGGATATCTGGAAAGTTTATTTAATTGGCAAGCTAATTTTTACTTCCTCGCTATTTACGCCGGAATTCTATTTTTTGCTGAATTAATTTTGAGCGGCGAAACAATTAGAAGCGTGAAGAAATTCAACCTGAAGAAAACTTCCATGCTTTACGCCATAATGCTGAAAAATAAAGCCTTTGTTTTTGGAATTTTAATCTTAGGGCTTGCCTACTCTACCGTTATGGTATTTAATATTGCTGGCCCATTTGTGGTAGAACATCACTTTGGTTTCAATGCTGTTACCACAGGATATTGTACACTTATCCTGGGAATTTCCTGGATGATTGGCGGAATTTTAAGCAAAACTTTTTCGAAACAAAATTTCCCTATAAAATTACGAATATCGGCTTTTGCACAAATCGTTTTGTTAATTCTATTTGTAATCGCTGCCGTTCAATTAGATCAATTATACCTTTTAGTAGGATTTGCCTTTTTAATTCATATTGTTTCTGGTTTTATTTTTACCAACTATTTTACTCAGAATATGATCTATTTCCCCAGTAATGCCGGGATTGCCGGAGGATTAATTGGCGGACTCCTTTATATCATTACTTCCATCGTAAGTTTTGCGATCTCTTCTTCCGGAGAAATTACAAACACTTTTGATATGTCTTTGCGATATTTAGGAGTTGGTATTCCGCTAGTTTTGGTGATTTTTTACGCTACTTTTTTAATTCTGAAAAACAAACGAAAAAAATTAAAATTGCAAAATTCTGCGGTATAATTTTTCACACTGAACAAAATTCTGAAATAAACTGAAGTTTATGAC
>Ga0114908_1001601_pt1 | contig 11418 bp, 19 predicted proteins | sample MalvireepMed_s17_FD_87292 | JGI IMG/M metagenome (GOLD analysis project Ga0114908, IMG submission 87292) | Marine viral communities from the Global Malaspina Expedition - Malaspina viral metaG DeepMed_s17 | ecosystem: Environmental > Aquatic > Marine > Oceanic | place: Mediterranean Sea... | reverse complement strand
TTGTCCCCCAGTTGTTACTGCAATGTCGTAGATACAGGGTTCCTCTATTTTTGTCTTTTTAGGCATTATTCTTTTATCCCCCCATTTGCTCTTGCTTGATTCTCACAGAATTGCCGAATGATTCACCGAAATAATGACATGACCCTTCTCATAGGCTTTCCTCGCGTAGCTCGGATCCATGTTTAGGATTTCGCAACACCAAATAAAACTAAAAGCCTGCGTATTCTGCGAGCCGACCCATTGCCGATCAATCCAGTGTTGATTCCGGGCTAGTTTGCCGCCTCGCTCACCCGTCTGAACGAGGTTTGCCCGGAGCGCGAAACAGTCATACATAACACGCTGCACTAACCGATACTCTCCCATGTGCTGCCAGGCAGGATAATGAATGTCCTGGGACATTTCTGGCGGGTATGTACGGGGGAAATATTCGCGCACAACTTGTTCCTTTTTTCCTAAAAATAAATACCTGCTGCTTGTTGTCGACTGGTATTATATTTCCTATCTGAAGAAACTCTTGAAGTTTCATATTTCAGCTCTCCCCTGTAAATTAAACTAACTTTTTCTTTTCCGATTTCTCAGCTATCTCTTCATACTTCTCGATATTCTAAATGGCGTCCACGCTGTCTACGATTTGATCCCGAACAAGCTGTTCGAAGAGCGTTCCATCACGCGCACTGCTCACCATAATCATCTGACCACCGCCCTGAATTGTGGGCAGCATTGCCTTGTACGCATCGTCAGGACGATCCCAGAAAGCGATCTCCTCGACGTGAAGAAGCGATGCACCTTCCTGTCGAATCTTGTCAGGTTCTTTGGATAAGCCCTCGATAATACTGCCAGTTTCCTTGAAGATGAGTTTCGTAGGATCACCGGATTTTCCAAGGCGGACTGCCATTTCAGGTTTGGGACAATGTTCGGGAAGATGATCGTAGATAAAACGCACCCGCGAAACAAGCTTGTCCGATTTGGTTTGATCGCTGGATACGATAAACACGCGGGCGAATTTTGAATACATTGCGACATGTAAATCTATTCCTGATGTTGTCCACGTTGCCTGCATTCGTCTCGACTTCGGGACAAGCAGGACTTTGTACTTTGTACTATCTATCGCAATCTGCTTGATATGCGGTAGGTTCGGCAGTAGCTTAACAGGGTGTTCTTTATCTGTCTCATCGTAGGTGTAGACGCACTGGATCAAGAACTCGAAACGGTTCTGCATCCACATGTTCGCTTCCGCTATTTTTATGAGATCGATGTTTCCATATGCCTGGGAATCTAATCTTGGAATTTCTAATCCAGCGAGTCTCTTCTGAAAAATTTCGGGTAGCACCTTTTTGCCATATTCCCTCTCTCTTCCTCGCCTGGCTCCATGCTCTCTGAACTCGATAACCCCACGCTTTGAGATTCAAATGAGCACTTATATGTTGCCCGTATGGGCGCATTTTGTTCTTCACAGTCGAATAATCGACTTCTGGTAAATGGTCGCAGCAGTATCGAAAGCTGAGCGGATGGTCGTCATCCGAACAGAACCAGACGATATCACTGATTGCCTGAGAAACGTCTGCTGGCCTGCGAATTAAACATAAATCCTCTTCTTCGCTGATAACACGGAACACGCAAACTATAGCATCCACAATGAGGTCACATAGCAGCGCCTGTTCTCCGGATAATTCCGTCCTTTGCGTAAAAAGCTGTGCAGGTAAAATCACCTCTATATACTTGAACTCTTTCATGCGTGTTCCCCCCCCCCTCCACTTTCAATCCTTTTCCCCTCCCGCCAAGAGGTTATCAGGGCAATCCAATCTGCGGCATTACTGGTTGTTTCGTAAGGACAACCCGTCGTCGCTGTCGGCCCTCGTTCCAAAACTTTGACTTGCATCGCGGACAGGTCTTCACGGGGCTATGACGTGGCAGCCATTCCCATTCGCAACTCTTACATTTCAATTTTACTAATTCAACATCCATAGTTTATTCTCCACTCATAGATTTCCCCCATTATTTTCGCTCCTCCTCTTCGGCAATCACTTCTTGCAGCTTAGGATTCCCCTTTCTATCTTTTCCACTGATCATGCCGACATCGGGCACTGTTCGACGTTCGGAGCCTGCCTCCGGCTTATCCATCTCCTCTACGATATGAGCATCCTCAATCTTCTCGAAGTCAGGCTCAAGAATCTTTCGGCCTAGAATAGCTTCGGTCAATTCATTTAGTTCTCCTCCCTTCGCTAGTTCAAGCATTGCGGCAAAACTGCCGAGTGCAACGTCAGCACTGGTTTTCTCTTTCTGTCCCCAAATCTTGAGGAATTCTCCAAGGTTACGAATCTGCGGCTGCTTTGGATGTGCCTTAATCTTCTCGATATAGACTTGGCCTGTCTGCGGATTTGTCTTAAAAGAGATTTCTCCGATAGCCGCACGTTCATCGTCAGATAATTCTTCGGATGGCCGGATCGTCGCTTTCCCTGCCGCATCCCAGCTAATCAGATCGGTCACTTGGGAAAAGGCGAGACGTGAAGACTCATCCAGTACGCGATCCTGGGTAAGCCCGTACCGTGCTGCCCGTTTCTCCAATTCCTTTTCCACCAACTGTTGTTCCGCTTGAGTGACAGCATCGTCGTACGCCTGCCCTCGTGTGTCCCAGTCATGTTTCCTTGCCCAGCCTCGTACTGTATTTGGATCCTTATGCCCAAGAACCTTTCTTGTCTCAGCATGCGTTCGCTCCGGCCCAAGAGAAATATACGCTTTGAAAGCGACATAGGCTTTATCTGTTTCGCTGGGAAGTCGAGCAAGGGCAGCAAGACGGAGCTTCGTCAGCAGAGATTGGATGTTCGCCGGGCTAGGTTTGGGCATAATTTTTCCTTCCCGCTACATGCGGACACTCGTAGTGTGGTGAGATCATCCGGCATGTCCGTTTCTTGCACACCTCTTGAAAGAATTCTTTACCAACAACTGTGAGTTTGACTTCGGGGAAATACCGGGCCATGCGGGTTAGTTTTGTCTTAGATTGCGGATCCATATAACCTTTAATTTCTATTAACTCGTCGCTACGCGGTAGATAAAAGTCACAGATATATCGGCGGCTGCCGCGTGTTACCCCATTAAGCCTCTGAATCTTACCCTGGAAGATGAACGTCTTCTTTTCAAAGAGATACGTCTTTGTCTCATACTCCCAGGGAATCTTGCACATGTTGAGAAAACGGGCATAGTTAGCTTCCCAACTCGAACGGAAATACTGATCGTTCAAATCTGCCCGTCTCCCCCCTTGAGCCTTTCCGAATTGAGACTTAAAGGGTAACACCTTGGCCACTACTTAATCCTCCGACGTAAATATTCCCCTTAGCTTAAGTTCTATAGCCTTAAGAAGCCCCACCTCAAGCTCAGACATAATTCCCCCCTTCCTAGTATTCCGGCCAGGAGCGATTGAGTATCCACGCCCCTTCTGTACGGTAATAGATAAAAATCTGGCAAGGCTTACAATCTGGTAGGCTCATCTGACCAACAAATTCCCAATCTTCATTGAAGATAGGGCCACACTCTAAGCCCATTAATAATGGGATAAATTTTCTCCAGTAGACCTTTTGTCCCTGCTCCTCATCCCGAAAAGCAAGCATCGCTTTTCGGGGAACGCTAATCTCAACACAGACCTCTTTCTCCTCTTCATCACAAACAAGCTGCGCCGTAAATTCTTGGGGAAGCTTCACTTCCCAACCCCCCTTCTCCGCCGGTATCGGCAACTGGACGACAATCGCTTTATTCTTCTCCTCTTCGATTTTCGCCTTGAGCATCTCTATATTCTCTTCCGTCCCGGCTTCTTTTTCTCTAGAAAGGGCATTCTGAAAAATGCTGTAAGCAGTTTCCTCCATAAGTTAATTTACCTTCTAAGATTCTGATATCATTTGGTTATGTTCCATGTAAGTGAGGAGCGCCATCTGGTATACATCTTCATCCAAAGTTTTATTGGATCGGAGAAAGTGTAGGTAAATCGCACCCATAGCATGATATCGGGCAGCCATATGGTGATAGACAAACTTCTGCTCATCCGCCGAAACCTTCACCGTCTTCTCGACGAATTCCGTATGAGCCGCCAACGAAGCCCTAAAAAAAGTTTGTAGATGTTCTTGTGTCTCCTCAGTGAGTCCATCCATAAACTTTTGATCAGGCGGATCTAATTCTAATGTCTGTGCTGTTACTTCTGGCATCGTCCTTGATCCCCCAATAAGATCCCCAAATAAATCTCATAATTATTTATTTTTTAATTCAACTGTTATTGTATCTACACTTTTTTCAATTTCTAAATATTTGTTGTTATTTAATAACTCCATAGTAGAATTAAACAAATCCTCATCAGTTAAAATGTTATATTCAAATTCTATTTTGTTGGGTAATACTTTATTAGTTCTAAAAATATTATTAATAATTTGACAATCATGACCCTCAGTATCTATTTTCAAAAAATCAACACTAGAAATATCATAAGTATCTATAAGAGTTGACCAACTAACACATTTACATTTATCAATTCTATAAATACTCATTAGATCTCTTCTTAAAAGATCTCTTCTTAAACCTCTTTTTTCTAATTCCTTAACTACAGTAAGATGGGGTTTTAGAATTGAATTACATCCTCTTAACCACCAAGGTAAATTATGTTTCTTAATATCTTCAGGATGTACCCAAAATATTTGTGCAGTGTAATCATCATCACTAATTGCACAATTAACTTTAATTACATTATCATTATTGGATAAACGATCTAAATAATATTTTAATGGATCTATTGATATGCCTTTTTTATTATATAAATCTGAAGGATATTGTTGTGTTAAAGTATCAAAATCACTAGTTCCTATTTCAATAAAATCATACTTCATAATTATTTATTACTTATATGGATGTCCCATAGGTCAAGTGAGTATACTTTCCCCTAGAATGGGACATCGTCTTTATCCCCAATATCCCCAAAATCATCGAAGTTTGCGCCCCCGGCCAGAGTCCCAGCACTACCTGGCTTAGTAATAAGCTGATCGACAACGAACTCCGTGAACTGCTTTTTCTCGCTGGCTCCTTTGGGCATGTACTCGGATGTGCGCTTATGCGCACGGATAAAGACCCAATCGCCTTTCATTAACCCCGAAGCTCGCTCTCCATTTTTCCCCCAAGCCGTCACATTGAACCATTCCGTATGTTTCTTCCACTCTCCATTCTGCTGCCAGGATTCGTTGACAGCAATACTGAACTGTGTCCGCATACGCCCCCCTTGCGTTGAACTTGTCTTGGGATCCCGTCCCAAATTCCCCTCGATAATCGTCATATTCACACCCATAACTACCTCCCGTGTTAGTGGTTTTTGTCAACAAAAAAGACAATAACAGAATATTTCTTATAAGTAAATAGCCAATGGAAAATAATTATCGGACGACAAAAATACAAAAGGCCGCTAGCTAAACGGCCTTTTGTATCGGAAGGCGAGCTTAGCAATCCGAGGGGAAAGCATATATGGAGGAGAAGACATGCCCTACCTGGGGGGACAAGGAGGGCAATATGCTTGTGAGCGGATAGCCAGGCTCAGCTCTCTTTATAGCTTATTTCTGCTTTGAGTTCAACACCTCTTCTTCGTTCTTCATCTGCTCAGCTATATCAGCTAAAACTTCAGCAACAGCGCTCTTGAGAGCTGAGCTGGATTTAACAAGCCCATGGGCGCAAAAGATACAGAGATGAATGAACGTGAGGTCTTGTTCTTCCCCCTTTGCTACCGAAAACTTACGTATATCCTTGGTCGAAGCACGCCTATCGTTGAGTAAGGCGACTCCTCGCATTCCAGGTTGCCTCTCATCAATGATCTCCTGACATATGTTACATATCATGCGTTCTTTACGCATACGTCACTCTTCACATGCTCGAAGTTATCCATAGCATGTCCTTTATACCAATCCGATAAACAGCATATCGCAGTGGGGGCACGTATAGAGTTCCGGCATATTCTGCTTAACCTCATGCCCGATCAGTTTGTAGCAGAACGGACAACAGTTATAGGTTTTCTCGTCCCGCACCCGGCCACTCTCCCCTTCCTCGTTTGTCAACGAGCTGAACTTGTATCCTTTCCGCGTCCACCACCAGATCCGTACACTTGCGATCCGCCGATTCCACCCTGTCCGTATACGCATAGCTCACCCCGGTCTCATGTCAAATATTGAATCCCGACCGTGTGTTTCATGTCAAATATCCAGGCCCGGCCATGATGCCTGAGATTCGTTTCCCCTTCCTCAGTCGGTTCTACGACAATTTGCGTCCCGTCGCTGAGCTGCCGCACTTTGATAGTCACATCGTCTGAGCAGTAGGTAATACTCCCAGAAAAATTAATGGCAGGTGGGTCCGGCTCGCCGTCCTCAATGAAGAGTTTACGTTCCATGTCAAATATCTGCATCGACAATCTCCTTTCGGTTATTCCGTTTTCTCTCTCTGTTCATCGAGGACAGCTTTGTGTATCTTCCACGTCATCCAGCCTCCTGAACGAACGCCTGCCCACAGTGCCCACGCCTTGCTGGTACGCATTCCGATCATCTTGAGCCGCCTATAAAAAAGCCGATCTGCTTCCTTCCGGGTGATATTCTGCCAGCGATAGTTGGCATCATGAGGGAGCGCTGCGCGAAGTCCGTCCCCGAATGGCCGCACGTAGCTATGCAAGAATCGCGGGATACTCGTGCCATCTGAGATAAAGCCAGCCGGGACAACCGCCCGGTCGAACTCAAAGTCTTCAAGCAGTTTAATCTGCTCACCACTGATAAACTCGATCTTCGGATTTGGTAAATTACTCATACTCTTCCCCCCTGCAATCATATGATTTTGCTGATATCATAATTACTTAAAAAATCTAATAATTCATATTTTAGAAAATTGTCTACGTTATTTTTCCATTCAATTTTTGATATCCAATCATCTGGGTATTTTTTATATATTTCTATGAACTTTCTTTTATCAAAACTATTGGTTCTACGACTAGCATAGTGTAAACAATAGCCAAGTTTTTCGTCATGATCTGATCTACATGGAATATTTACGGCATTATGATTTATTGGAAGAATTTCGTTTTCAGCGAGTGCGATAGGAAATGCATACATTTGTGCCCACCATCTTCGATAGTTAATCCCATCGTGTGTATAGTCAAGTTTATCATCCTGAATAATTTCTAATGTTAGCTCAATCCATCTATCAATTATTTCTCTTAGGTGGTCAGAATGTATAACTAATGGTACCCAAATCCCTCTGACAGCCGATAAGTTTTTCCTACAATATCTTTCAATAACATCATTAGTAACTTTATAGTTTTCATCGTGTATACGCATATGCCAGTTATTGGCAGTGTCATCACCAAAACAATACTTACCAGGTAAATTGACATCAATATTGTGCTGAAACGGATAGATAAAAACGACATCTGGATCTACAATACGCACCGTTCCGACATAGCCTGAAGTTTCTAACCATTGCTTTATACCAAGTGTGGTATTTAATTGAACTAGCGAACCACCAAAACGATTTCTATTAATTGTGCTCGTTAGTGTATGCTTTGCCTCGCCAGTCACTGTGATATGCGGAAAACTTGGCTCATAGCCGTCAATTTTTTCTTCATTCGGTGTAAGATATATAGCGCAAAAGTCACACTTGGGTTGGTTTTTTTGGGGATCATTCCCGCCGAACGGGATGATGTCATATAGGTTTTGTTGCTTTTCCCATGTGTAATAACAAAATTCATTCATCCAGTGAAGCGTTCGTTTATATTGTGTTGTATGGATAGTAATCATTTTTCTCTTTCGGAGCTGAACAGGATTTTTGACTAGATCAATTAGTGAGGAACGCCTAACATTGGCCGTTTGTCGAATTTATTCTTCTCGCCAAACCTGCCATCGGCATGATTATAATGTAAAAATACCTGAACGCAGATGTCTCCTTCAAAGGGTTCCCTCCAGTGTTCGAGTTCGCAGCCGCTATAAATCAGCATATCACCAATGCCGAGCCGAACTTCAACGCTTTCAGAGGCGTTGGGTTTATGAATACCTTTATATTCATCAATTACATTATAACTATTTGTAGGATCGATCCTATTTGTAGGATCGATCCTATTTGTAGGATCGATAAAGATGGACCAGGGATCTCCTCCTAAATTAATCGTTGTTGATATTTCACAACTTGGTCTATCTTTATGTCTCCTTAGAATATCTCCTTTTTTGTAAACCCTCGTAAAAGTATAAGTAGGGATCAGTCTTAAACCTGTTTGCTCTTGCATAACAGGGAGCATTTTCATCATCAGCGTCTCCGTGAGGAAGTCGCCATAGCAGGAATAAGTATTAGGTACCTGCGTGTCTTTCCAAGTACCTAATCCTGGGGTGAATTTTGATTCTCGCTGTTGATCTGATATATAATTATTCTTCTGCATCCAAGCTACGGCATCTCGCTTTAAGAGAAAATAGTTAAAAGCAAAGTTAGCAAATTCGTAGGAGAGCATTTTTTTGCTGACTTGATATTTCTTTTCGTTAAACATATTCCTCACATGTAGGTCTACCATGATTTATAATAATTGATAATGTCTACCTACGTTGAATACTTAAAGGAAATTCGACCTTCCAACATTCGCCTGTCGGTTCATCCTGGGGAAACTCGCGTGTAAAGATCTGTTCGCATTTTGTTTGCGTCGGGAACGGACCAACCTGCGTAGCGAAGCCGCGCCCTATGATAAGGAAAAACCACAGTTCAATCATCTCAATCATCACGAGTCCTCATTTTCAAAATGTCTTTTAACTGATCTGAGGTCAGGACCCACTGTCCTGTACAGCGATAGAGTTCCTGCGTCAACTGATTAACTTCAGACTCTGTCCAAGACAGCTCCCACTGCCGCTTGATCTTCAGATAGACGTGTGCATACCAACATCGGGCCGCTGCGCCCACCGGCTGCCACTGATCTATGCTTTTCCCCCCTTTTGAGCGGTTAATCCCCAGGTGAATGGCGATCAGATGGTCAGGATCCTTGAGATAGTTGGCATAGTCCTTCTTTTTCTCCTTAGTCCACTTCCATCCACCCGATATCGCGGCTAACTTCAGGGGAATCGTGTGATCAACATCTAATTCGCCAGGATCCACCCAGATTTTACCGGTATACGGGTCACGCCACAGGCCAGCAAGGACTTTACAGCCGTCCTTACTCATGATCGGGGGCACCAGGCTCTCTGCCAGCAGTACCTCCTGGCGTGTATCGCGGCAGTCTTTATCACTATCCGACCAATGGGACCAATTCTTACGCGCATAGGCGAAAATTTTTGCTCTGGTCGAGTCAATGCCATCAGCATAGCTTGGTAACAGGCACCAACCCCCCATCAGCGACAGGGTCAATGCCGCCCCACACAGAATGCTCGTACTCTTTTTCATTGTTTCTCCTTATGCAGCTTACAGTACGGGCTGCGGTGACAGATACAGTATACTTCTTTGTGGACTAGTGGCAGTTTATGGAGTGGACACAGCAACAGTTGTGTCTGATCCTGTGTTGCCTCATGCTGCACAGGACAGCCGCAGCCATACATCCTGCTTATCTTGAATACTCTCGGCACAGCCTCCATCTCTATAGATACTACTCGGTTGAAGCGATGTCCAATATGTCTTTTATCGGATGTCCAATATGTCTTTTATCGAGGGATTATGCTGAAAGAAGTCTTTCTGTATCTCCTGTATAATTTTCCGCGCCCGTCTCGCCCAGTCGTATGCAAGGGAGAGATTCTTGGTATCCTCCTCCGGCCACGATGCTGTGCGAAAGTCTTCTGCAGTCAAGAAGTCCGCCTCATCCCATTGCATATCCATAAATTCCCTCATCTGCTCCCTAAACTCTTCCTCCGTAAGCAGCGGCTCCTCTTCTCTCTGACGACACAAATCATGCATGTGCAGCGCGGCGGCAGGCAATAACGAATCACGCACCTCATAAAATGCCAAGTATGCCGCCCGGCGTGACTCTCCCAAGGACTTTAGAGTCCCCATTGAGGGCGGCATGATCGCCATCGCCATCGCCAGTGTTGCAAGATATTCCTTCTTGAGATGTGGCGGCATATCCCCAAGTCGCCAATCTCCCCTCAGTTGATACTCTCTTGATGTACTCATATTCATACCTCCTAAGTACTTGATATTACTACACTCACAAATTACCGAAATACGCGTCCTTTCGGTAAGACTCTCCTCAAAAAAAATAAAAAATTACGTGGGCTGCTTTATAATTCTCCTTAAAAAAAATAAAATTCCAGAATTCGAATATGGGGCACTGTTTTATCTTTTGCGTCTCTCATCTATCTACCTCCTCATACACCAGACACCGGATGCCTTCCAGATCCCCGAGTAGGTATCGGCATCTCGTGGACATTCGTTGCGATCTTATTGCGCAACCCCTCCGGCTCTAAATCGAGGATTTCGCATACATGCAAAAAGCTCATATGCGGGAGCGATGATGACCCATCATCGAAGACCCAACGGAGCGCATCTTCGCCATCGCGGACCGCACGCCGTATACGATGACGTCGCACTTCGGCGGTCCGCATAGAGCAGGTGTCAGAAAAAGCCTGAGACGAGGGCAATGCAGCCGGGGCATTTTGAATATCCCGGATAGCCTGCTCTAAGACCGCAAGCGCTAATCGCGCCCCCGGCGCTGTGGTTGGCCTCGAAACCGAAGTATGTGTCACCACTCTCCTTCCGATGTCCGTATCCGTACGTAAAAGGGCGAAGAAAACACGAAAACGTTTTCAATTAATTTTGGGACTGCAACGATTCCGTATAGTTACGAGGGTGATTTTTAGGAATTTCTGAAAAAACGCCAAAATCGGGTGATTTTTGCCCATATCCGGCCCATTTTGGAAATCCTCCTGCAAGAATGACCCCCCTTGAGTCCCCCGAAACGTGCCCGCTAGCCATGGAAACGAGAGATGATAAGCGGGGTCTGCTCTCCGACATAACTGCCCTCTGTGTTCACGGTAAAGAACTCTACGGCATCGGTGTAGGGGTCGGCGTCGGCATCCTCCTCATAAATCGCCGTGTTCTCGGCATATACCGCCGCAAGCGCAGCAATTGCTTTCTCCCTATCATACACCGCTATCGGCCTCTGGTGCTGTATGCATCCCACCCCTATAAAGGCCGCGTCATACGGATCCCCGTGCGTATCGCCAAATAATACAATTTCCTCCCCAGGCCAGTGCTCGTCGCAGAATGCATCAATCCTCGTGCGTAGCGCGGTCTTTTGAGACATATACTGCTGCCCTCCTCGTCTAGTAAGTCCGTAAAGCCACTGCAAAAATTCAGAAAATCGCACAAAACATTCTATATACTATATCGTGATGCTTGTCAACGCATACGGAAGTAAGCAAATATCAAAAAATGGCGTCGGCGGGCAGTTGAGCT
>Ga0114908_1001598_pt1 | contig 11440 bp, 9 predicted proteins | sample MalvireepMed_s17_FD_87292 | JGI IMG/M metagenome (GOLD analysis project Ga0114908, IMG submission 87292) | Marine viral communities from the Global Malaspina Expedition - Malaspina viral metaG DeepMed_s17 | ecosystem: Environmental > Aquatic > Marine > Oceanic | place: Mediterranean Sea... | reverse complement strand
TCGTACTCATTCCAAATTGGTTTTATGTTCAAAGGGTTTCTGTCATTTCGATTATTAAAAAGAGCTTGTGCTGTTTTAAATGCAATACTTTTTTTAGTATACGCTTCTGTGTAATCAATAATAAATTGTGCAAGTGCTTCATCTAACGCATTGTCATTCCCCTTCCCTTGTTGCTCTCGCAAAACAGTATTAATGACATGTAAGAGTCGACCATGGGCTTCATAAGGAAAGAAATAATCAACCCCTAGATAGGGGGTTTCATCTCCTTTTCTGTGTTTATCCCCCAACCAAATGTATCGATCTCCAAATTGATACTCCGGTCCTATTTCATTGGCTGCGTATACATCATCGTCCTCCACATTAAAGACAATTTGACTTAAACTGGCTAATGAACCAACCAAACCGTGCGTAGCCATATAACCACCAATTGCTCTTTCTTGTGCCCTTTGTAGAAATGGTTTATCAGGTAGAGTTATATTTTCCTCGGCAGCGGCTGCAATTAATTCAGGGGAAGGTGAATAGGTTCCCATTCTCCAAACCAATTGAGCTGAATTTGCGGAAGTTCTAGCTATTTCGGTGGGGAAAGCAATAAAGTTACCAATTGGTAAACTCGCATAGTATTCTCTTAGTTTTCCAATGTAATCGTAATTAGGCATTGTATTACGAACCATGTAGGCAGAAACATGATCAATGTACTTATCGAGATCGGTTACATTACGCAGAACAGTACCTTGATCTTGTATATAAGTAGAAAGCTTCTCAGTAATTCCGCTCTTAGTTTTTAAAGTCTTAGCAAACTCTCTAAGTATTCTATGCTTTAATTCACTAGAGGCGACCGTACCATCAGGACTTTTAATCTCGTTGAGCATATCCTGTAGCTTCTTTCTTTCTGCGAAAAAAGCCAAAATTTTAAAGAAATCATCTGAAGCCCCATATACTCTTCTTGCTCCCCTGTTCAGACTAAGAACATACTTATCAAAGGCTTTACCTGGTCCCGTTTGACCTAGTGTATACAAAGCATGAGTAATTTCGTTAATGGTCTTAAAGTCACTATTACCTACGCGAGCAAATACCCCCACCATATCATTAACTCTTACTTCCGTGTTTACAACTCCTAGCTGTTGAAGATACTCCCAAATGGAGTTCAATTCGTCAACTTTCCCAGAAATTTCTCCCGTTTCAGGGTCGTATTTCACATTACCAAAAAGTTCATTACCAATTAATCGTGCTGTTTCTGCGAAGCCTTCAGGTTTTAAATGTCCATTAAAGGTAAACATTATGGCTGCACCATAAAGGTTTCTCATTTGTGTTCCTGGACTGAGTACAATAATTCCATATTGAACCATGGCTTTTGAAGTACCAAATACAGTAGCGAGGGCATCCAACACAGCTTTTTGCCCAGTAATAGGCATTCCTTGAGACAGTGCGTCCATCATAGTTCCAGTGGTGTAGAGGCCATCTAAAGGGTTAAATTCATCTCCTGTCTCTATTTTATGCTTATATTCCTTGGTGCGTACTGGGGAAAACCACATTTCTCCTGGCATGTCATTAAGCTTTCTTAGTTCATCATAAAAAGTAGCTGTTTCAACTACTCTGGCAATACGCGAAAAAGAAGTTGCTGCAATTAACTCAGGAGATTTTATTTCCCCTAGAAGTGCCCTAATGGAATAAGGTATGTAGCCACGATCAGTTAATAATTTACCCACTCTACCTACTTGTTGTTTACTTTTTTCTGATCCTTTAAAAATACCTGGAAGTTTTGCCACATCCCCAGAAGCATTAAATAGTTCTTTTGATAACCATGTATCCACATCCTGTTCCGCAGCGGCTTTTTCTATTTCATCAGCACGTGCTTGTATCTGTTCCTCCGTTGGGTTTTGATTACTTAATTGCCTTCTCGCATCCGATTCATAATCAGGCCTTCTTATCTTGTTTTGATAAATCATACTGGTAACGGCTTTGTTATAAAGTTTTATAACTGTTTGGTTATCTTTATTTTTAAGTTTTTCCATAACCATTTGCACAGTGGGGTTCCAACCCAAAGCAGGTTCAAAATAAGCAAAGGATCGAGTCACGTATCTATTAAGATTATGCTCAATGGTTTCTCTAAGCTCTGCGTCAATAATATCTGCCGGGAGTTCATTTATCAGTCTCTTACTTAATGCGTCAATGCCCTTCCTAATCTTAGCTGCGGGCTTTCTTAAAGACTCAGGCAGTTGTCTTAAAGCAACTGGAGTTTTTTGAACTCCTTCTAATTGAGACTCTAGTCTCCCTATTTCATCTCGAACATCTTCCTCGACTATATTGGGATCTCTTGCTTGGAGTGCCATATTTAATTCTTGTATACGCTCCTCTGCGAGTTTTGTTTGTTCTTCAGTTAAATCTAATCTTGACCCTGTCTTTTGTAGAAAAGCCATAATTAATCGATCGGCTTCTGCTTTATCTTTAACATCCCCCTTGTCAATTGCATACACAATAGCTTGCTCAGTTTCTAAAGCTATTTCCTGTGCCGTATGCTCTAAACTTCTTAGCCTTCCCTCTCGTTGTTTTGCTCGCTGACCCATTAGTTGTCCAGTCGGCATTAACGGTCTTAGTAACCAATTATATAATCTAGCTACAGCACTGCCTTGAAAGCTGGGGGCAGTTCCAATAGGAAGTTCTAAACCAGTGATTGTTGGATTAGTATACTCAAAGTCTATGCCCCTTACAGCTTCAGGATCTACAACTTCTTCTAGCGTTTTATTAAAAAAAGGACTCTCTTCAGTGACTGGAGTCTCATCAATTCTTGAAACCGATAATTCTGCTCCTCTTAAAGCCATCTGTTCCGCCAAACTCATCCCTTCGTCTATCCCCCGTCTTTCAAAACCTATTGTTTTTGTTTCGCCGTCGGGAAGTTTAATGGTAACTTCGGCTCGTAGAGCATTACCCTCAATTTTAACGGCATCATCAATTGCGGTTTTTTTCGCTGCTTTTTCATCAGCAAGACCTACCATTTCTTCATCCTGTGTTATTTTAAACTCACGCACCCACTTTGTTTTATTTGCCTTGGCCCTCTTTTGTTTTTGCAACTCGATAATAGCTTGTATTTCTGCAAGTGCATGAGCCAATTGAGATTGAGTCATTTTCGCAACTGTTTCTTCGTTCTGCCTAGGCACATAGTTTTTAACAGCAATTCTAAGTTCTTCAAGAGTGTAAGTTTTTTCTATGTCCTTTATATAGTCCCTAAATTCATTTCTTCCTAATTTCCATATAGGGCCACTATTTCGTTCGCGCAGTATTAAAGCTGCACCCGCATTAGCTATAGCTGCTCGCTCATTTTCTCTGTTCTCAGACACTTCATTAGGGTCGAAAGAAAACTCTCCTTGGTTAGGTGCCCACCTAGCATAAGCTTCTGGTGTGCCGAACTCTTTTAATATGTGTGCGTCTAATTCTTCATCAGACATCGCATCTAATATAGATTTTTGTTCGTCATAAACTTTTTCTGGATGAAAGTTACTAAGAAGCCTATCTATCATATAGTCTCCAACAACCTTTTCCTGTTGTTCCGCACGCAATGTTTCAACAAGCTTATTTAAAATAGCTTCTCTTCCTTCGTTAGGAACAATGGTTCCGACATTAAGTTCGTTATCTTCTATGATTTCTAAAAGGGCTGTACGGTTCAAGTCCTCTATATTTTTTGGATAAGGCTGACCTTGTTTCTCTGAAAATGCTTGTACTAAAGCAGTAAGACGTTCTTGTGTTTGTGCTTCAATTTTTTCATCGTTGGCATCCCTCTCTTCTTGGTTCATTTCCTTTGTTATTTCATTATAGGTAGGCAATATAGTTCGTCCCGCAGTAGCAAAGATTGTGCCTTCTCCAATTGCTTCCCCTGCAATAGCAGTAGCTAACCCAGTGGTAATGTCCAAAGTGGGATCAATAGTATTCCTAACAAGAACATTCTCAACCACCTGATCCACGCCCCCTATTCCTCCTTGTATAATTGCTTGTTTGACAAAATGCTCAACCATAGGCTTAGTCCATCCTATTAAACCAGCAGGGACGCTCGCTGCATTAATAATTGCACTTATACCTGATTTTTTAGCCGCATACTTATCGGCTCCTGAGTGATCGTTTGGATATTTTTCTAAATATTCGGAATAAGCTTCCCCATAGCTTTGGGCGAATACAACTGCACCTCCGCCCAACGCTGCCATAGTTATGGCAGCGACAGGGTTTCCCGTGGCATATAAAGTAGCTCCTCCAGCAGTGGCAGCACCCGCTAAAAATGGAGCGGATCCTGGGATAACTTGACCAATAGTAGCTGCCCACCAATTAGGATCAATGAGATTTTTAAACTGTTCGGCTCCTTCTTCTCCGTACTTTGCTCGATAAGCCGCTTCATTGGCCTGCATTTCGTTTAAGTCTGCTCTTTCTCTAAGCTCTTTGGCAAACTCATCGTGACCTCTTGCTTCTTGTCTACGCGCCCTTGTTTCTTGAAACTGTCCAATAGTTGCTTGGGTAGACCCATACAAGGACTCAAGCAAAATAGGTAAGGCTCGCGTAAAAGCTTTAGCAGGATTGGGGTCGAAAGGCTTGAGTTCTTTTGGTTCTTCTGTCTCTTCTGTCTCTTCTATAAGAGCCTCTTCTGGAGAGATAAACCCATATTCTATTTTCTCTTCTTCGGTAAGAGGTCTAAGTGCCATATCACTTTTCTAGTCTTAATAGGTTCCATTCATTTAGAGTATCAACAATAAACTCTTCTCTATCACCTAGATCTTCTATCCTAAGTGCATGTTGAAGCACTAACAAATAATAATCTTTTAAATTTCCAGCGGAAGGTTGTTCAGTAGTCGGATGTACAAATACTTTTCTTTCAGTAAGATTAAGTTGAGGAGGGAATTTATTACCAGAACCTTTCATGAAATAAAATAATGCTTCACCCCAATCAAAATCATGTTGCCCTGGTTTTGGTTTAATAAAATCATTCCATTGTTTAGCAAGCATCTCCTGTGTTTCTTTTTTATCTACTAGATCTCCCATGGCTAATTGTGTGGATACAGCAGCGGGAATATCAAAGTCCAATCCGCCTATGCCACCAGACCGAGACTGTGAGGTTAATAAGGATTTCTGCAAATTAATTTCATCCGCGATCATTTTCTCTCTTGCAACCAACTCTGCTGTTTTCCCTGCTTTTCTAGCACTAAAGAAATGGCTTACAGGATCTTGAATTGATGAATATCCAGATCTAGCTGCTTCCCCTATTTCCCCCGCTAAACCTCTTCTTTCTTCTAAGAGTCTATTAAGCTCTGTCATATCTAAGCCAGAAGAAGCGGAAGCAGGATCTTGTTCTAATCTTGCTACGTCTGCCAATGAGAGCCATATGCCTTGTTCTTTGGGGTTTAACTTCTTCCATCTTTCTAAAGGCATTCTACCTTTTCCAAATAGAGCATCTAATTGAGGCTGTGTTAAGGGACCAATACCTTCTTCAAACCCAGGGATTTCAGCTCCAGAAGAACCTACTAATTCCGCTATAAAATCTTCGGTGAGAAGTATATCTTCAGGTAATGCTTCTGTTATGTCATGTTTGTTCTTTAGTTTATTCAACTGGTTGTTGTATACAACATCCATTCTCTGTAGGTATTTCTCCAAGTCCGTAGTCCCAGCTTGAACGACATAGGATCTAATTTCATCTTTAAAAGTCTCTTTTAAAGCCTGTAATTCAACCTGATATTCACTGGGTCCTTCCTCGATGGAGATTTCTTCTACGGTTTCTGTAATAGGCCCTTGGTCCATTGTCACAGCTTCTTCGACTATTTCCGTTGGTCCTATGTCCGATAACGAAGGACTAACGGCTTGCGCCATCATATTTAAGGGCTCATTAATTTCCTCGTCGCCCTGTTGAAAAAGGTCAATGGCCATGGCTTCTTCCGGTCCGGTTCCGAATTCATAACTCGGATAAGGCACGTTTCCGCCGCCCGTCATATTGATAGGAGAAAGACCGGACACGATTCCGTGCTCACGGTCGGAGAACAATTTTCTAGTTTTCCAGTTCATTAGGTTGTTGTTGGTGTTTGTGTTATTCCAAGCTGAGATAAAAGTTCTCTTATTAAATCCAAATTACTTGGAATAGGCCTGAATGTAGTTCTTGCAGTAGCTGAGGGTAGCATGCCCAACATACCTTGCCATTGCCCCATACGAGTCCATGGTTCCTGGGCCATACGCTGTGCTCCACCGTATTGAGCGCCATACATTTGTTGCTGTATGTCCCTTCCAGTGGTACCTAATCTCTCAAGTGCACCTATTTGATTCATTAAGCCTGTTTGTCCGGTCATGCCGAGACCAGCAAAGTTGCTACCCATAGCTCCTAGTCCTTGGCCCGCCGTCTGTGCGCCTTGCAGGGCTTGACCCCAGCCTTGGGCGCGTAACCCACCGATGCCTTCCGTCATGCCACGGCCAAAAGCTCTTTCTCTTTCTTCTTCCATGAGTCTGCCGCGGGAACCACCAAAAGCTCCTTGGCTAATGGCTCTGGCCCTATCGGCTACGCCTTGTTGTAAATTGGCTTTTTGCATATCCGCCATGGTCTGTTGCACTACATCTTGCTCATAGGGATTGTAAAATTGTTGTATTCCCGATGGCGCGTAGTAACCTGCTCCCTGCTGCATCATCTCGGCCCCTTGACTGAGATACGGCGTGAAACCACCTAGGCCGCCCGCTATTTTACGTGCCTGCATTTGATAAGGATCCAACGGAGCAATCTGCTCTACCGGAACCGGCATGGGCTGTTTAGCTAATGCAGCACCGGATTCCAAAAAGCCACGGCGCATGGCACCGGCATACGGCTGTTCGTAAGTTGCTGTAGTAGAGGGTCCTGTCTGCCCCGTAGTGCTTCCTCCTGATAGTGCTTCTAAAAGTTGGTCTATAGTGCCATTAGCCATTAACCCCCTCCTTCCGCTTGTTTCATCATTCTATATAAGTTCTGTGCCCCTATGTTATCAGTGGCTTTTTTAGTCATTACGAATTCTCCGGGTTCCAATTTTGCCAGGGTAATGTCTCCGGGTCCTTCCTGACTAGCCAAACTGGCAATGCCGCCGTGTCGCATGGGCGGCGGTGGAGTTTCCGGTTGCGCTACATTGGCGTAGGCTACCCCCGGCATCAAAGCCGGTTGTAAATTCATAACACGATAGTCTGCTTGATCTCCGCCTCCGCCATAGGCTTCTTGTCCTATTGGTATATTTATTTGTGATTCTCTTTTATTGTTCAGGTAATTAAGCAGCGCTAGTTGTCCTACTTTAGAGTTTAACAAGCTTCCAATTCCACTTCCTACTGCACCTACTGCTTTATTGGCTCCTCCCCATAGTGCTTTAATAAGACCAAGTATCCCACTACCATCAGATGTTGCCTCTCCTGGAGATGTTTCCCCTCCTCCTGGATCTTCACCAAAAAGTAAGTTCTCTAGGATTGTATAATCTGTATTAGAATCAAAGGCATTTTCATAACCTGCTCCAATTCCGTAAGGATCATTCGGATCACCATAGCCCAATAGTGTATTTATATCCCCTCCCCAATCTGCATTGGGATCATCAAAATCAAAGTTCAAAAGGAGTTCATTAAAGGCAGTATCATCATCTCCAAAATTAAAGTATTCAGGATTATTCAAAAAATCTAAATTTATTCCAGTGCTGGCAAATGTATCATTTATTAATGAGCTCAATCCAGCGTCAGTTAGTCCAGCTGGGAAAGCTGGGTTGTTAGTCATGCTTTCCCCTATTGCATAAGGATCATCTTCATAAGGATCTGAGTAGTCATCGTCGCCCCAAGAGCTTACCCAATTTTTAAATCTATCACCAAATGCCATAACTACTTCTCACTTTCCTTATTAGAGGCGCCAAAATAAAAACTGGCGATGCCCGATACCAGTCCACCCAGATACCCCAATACTAAAGAAACTATGGTATCAGAATTTTGATCGGGTGGCTGCATGGTCACTAAAAATATGTAGCCGACAAAACCAAACAGGGCCGTAAGTCCAAAGATCCTTGGTGTCCAGTCCTTGGCAAAAACTTTCCTGGCGTCCTGTACGTCTGCTGTTTCCAGCTTGAATAGGTCCACGTCCAACTCTTTCATGCGCGCTTCAAATTCTCCCTCTACCTTTTTAAGCTCGGCTAATTGCTCAGGAGTGGCAGCTTCCATGGCCGCCTGCATTTTTTGCGGAGAGGCAGCCGGATCTATCTTTAGGACTTTGGAGATCATGTTGACCGCCATACCGCCCATGGGACCGCCTAACGCAGTGCCGAGGGTCGGAGCGACTGTACCTATTATGTTCTTTAATATGCCTAGTTTCATGCTTTTTTCTGCGCCATTTTATTAAAGGTTTTTGCCAGTCTTGCGCGTCTTTTTGTTAAAGGAGAGGCGTTGGAACCTTTCTTTAATACTTTATTGGCAAAGGCCTGAACAGACATGCCAGCCGCCTTGGCTTGCTTGGTAAAAGCACCTTCTTTAAGGTTTGCTTTTTGGATCCATTTTTGATCCGCCATCAAGGCCTCCTCTGTGTTCGTTTATAACTGGATACTTTACCATTTTTACTGGCGTGTTGTCTTGCTTTAATGGCTCTAAGGCGCCGTTCAGCCGCCTTTTTACTAGGGGAAATCCCCTTGGTATTAACGATTTTCCAGCCGCCTTCGACCTTATTTATTGGCATGTAACATCCTATCTCTTAATCTTTTTGCCCTATCTCCCACCTGGGTAGCCCATTTACTGTCCATCATTTCTATTGCAGCTTCTTCAAACTTTTTAAGTTGTAGGGCGTGTAAAAATTTTTTAAAGCCTTTTAAACGTGGATAGCCCAGGTTAAAGCACATATTCGCTAATATCCTTTGGCGGTTATCATCCAGCCCCCGCCACCAGGGCTCGTAGGTGTCCAGCTCCTGGCATACAATCTCAATATCATTGTTTAAGCATTCCGTAATACGCTCTTCGTGTACAACCGTCCCCACTTCCTTTCCGTGTTCTTCATCTTTTTCGGTGATTAAATGACCAACGCCCAGGGTCGGATAACCCAAATGGTCCAGGTATATTTCGTACTTATAGCCTTCGTCCATAATCAATTCTTTCATTAGTTTATCGACGTTCATCAAAGAGCTATCTCGGTTGCACCGTTGACGCTGACCGTCAAAGAGCCGACGGAGCCAGTTGCTGCTAGACCGACCTCTGTTCTTGTTGATATATCCTGCCATTTATTTCCCGTGTATACCTGTAAAACACTTTTGTTGGTATTCCATATTACATCCCCTGCATTAAATTGGTTTTGATTCAGTTCCGTATCGTTGTATTCTGGAGTAGCGGTCGTATCAAAACGATCCAGATTAATCTCCAAAATCCGTACCATACGGTTATAAACTCCGGCATCGACTTCATTAAGCGCTATGGGTAAGCGTGTTTCCAGCAATTTTCCCATTATCTTCTACCGTCGGGTTTAATATCCAGACGTGTGTCTCCCAGCCTCCAGCCAACGCCCATGCGATAAAATTCAGTATTATCATCATCGGACTCTACGCGTAGAGCCGCTTGCCTGGCGCGCAGGCGCGTGTTCAATTTCTGTGTGGTTCCGGTTACGTTTTGAGTGGTATTGGTAGTTAACGTATCCCCCGGATAGTTTCTGGATTTTAGGATAAAGTTAATGGTCTGGGCCGTTCCACCGTCGCCGGTAAATTTTACGTCCGGGATAACATTCTTAACAAAAGAAATTAACTCGCCGTCGTCCAAGTCAAAGTCACTGGACTCAATAAACACGTTGTCCATGGGCGAACCGTCCGCGTCATTGCCGGTTTCGTGTCGGTATAAATACTGCGTGGAGCTAACATCGCCCGTGGCCCTGGGATAATCGACAACTCCCTCATCGATCCACGCATAACGGGCCAATTGTCCAATAGTCCAGACCTGTTCTTCATAGTTATACACCACGTACCGGTCTATTTCCGTACTGGAACCGGAGGGATAGAACCAACCGACCTCGTTAAATTGTTTGTTAACAAAGCCAAAACATTTAAAGGCTTGACTCTCGTTCAAGTCGCTAAATACGTAATAATGCACACTGCACGGGACGGGAGCAATGCTACCGTCATACGTGTAAAACCCTTTATGATCCATCCAGAACACTCCCCTGGGCGTATTCACCGCAGCTTTAGGTCCAATAAGCCCGACACCCTGGTTAATCAAATTAGTGCCAAAAGTGTAAGGGGGACCAATGAATTGCATGGAATACATGGAACTATTTGTCCATATTAATATTTCTTCCCTGGAGGAAAGCCCCCCGATAATATCTGATCCGGAGGATAATCTAAAGGAACCCGCCGTATTGGTGGGTTTGGGTTCCCATTCAGCGGCACTTTCCTGATCGCTCCAACAAATAAACATCGGATCAATATCTCCGGTTCGCGAGCCTCCCGATAGGGGATCCGCTCCCAGGCAAATAACGTGTCGATCTTTTTGTGAAACCAATACCTGTAAGGCCTTGGTCGGAGCTAGATTAGCTCCCGTCAAAGCCGTTAAAGCAACGGCCCTGGTGCTAGTACCAGCCGATTCATCCCAGTAATAAATCCCACCAGCCCTGGGGTTCATTACCAGATCTTCTCCAAAATTGTCATGTGACCATAAACGCAATTGGTTGGTGTCACTCAAAGCAGTAGACTCTCCCCATCCGGAAGCTCCCCACAAGCCTCCTCCCCAACCAGTGCCGGAAACATAATCATCCAAGCCTACGTTAATTTGATAAGCGCCCACCGTACTGCCGCCACCATTACCGCTGTCGCTACTATTAGCTGTTACGGTATCCCCATCGGTGTCCTTGGCTTCAATGGTATAGCTATTGGTATCAACCACGGTGGCTATTTGGTACTCCTGGTTTAATACCGCAGCGATAACATTGCCTCCCAAGGAAGCGGCACCACTGAAGGTTACAAAATCATTTTTAACTGCCCCATGAGAAGCATCTGTTATCGTAACCGTTGCATCCCCGTTTGAGGCTGAAAAAGTAACATCCCCCGCTGAAGTGGTTGCACGTATGGGGGTAATATCGTTAAACGTCCCCCCTAATTCGGCATAATACTTATATGTTGTGCCAAGGCCCAGGTAACGACTTCCGGAAAGATCTACCCAACCGTGTAAAGCACGGCTTGTTCCCAGATAATAATTAGAGCTTTGTTTTGTCCATCCGCCAATTTTTTCCGGACGGCCCTTACGAAAACGTACTAAATTGGAGTTGTACCAACCCCCTTCATTACTGTAGTCCGTTCCTTCTCGGTTTATCCCCGGATTAAATTTGTATTTGGCGTAGGGCATTGCACGTTATTTTTTAAATCTTTCTTTGACTTTGCCTACATTTAAAGCACAAAGATCAATGAGCCATTGTATTTTGCCCAATGTTTTCTTTACCAAAGCATCGTCTTTTTTGCTTTTAGTAATA
>Ga0114908_1001597_pt1 | contig 11441 bp, 20 predicted proteins | sample MalvireepMed_s17_FD_87292 | JGI IMG/M metagenome (GOLD analysis project Ga0114908, IMG submission 87292) | Marine viral communities from the Global Malaspina Expedition - Malaspina viral metaG DeepMed_s17 | ecosystem: Environmental > Aquatic > Marine > Oceanic | place: Mediterranean Sea... | reverse complement strand
TCGGTGATTTGGTTAAGATATCAGCTATTGAAGAAAAGACTTTGAAATATGAACTTGGCTGGAAACCACAAGATACAAATGATTGGAGAATAGGCATCATCGTTGAAGTTTGTACAAATCATGGCAATCCTCCATTTTATCGGGTACTTTGGAGCCCGGCGAACGAAGTAATCGAGGAAAGCGAACGGTCAATTATGAGCCTTTACTCCACGTAGACCGTTCCTATAGTTGAGACATGAAGATAGATAACTTGGTCAGAAGCGTTGAGGTATGGGGACCAGACGAATATGGTGGCGAAGAATACTACCCTGTTGGTGTGGTATATCGCCAGCACAAAACCCGCCACCACCGCTGGTGGATCCACTGGGTCTCACCTGAGTGTGCCGGCGCGCCTATCGACTGTATGCTCGACGATTGGCTGGAGGTGCTAAATGAAAGTAGGTGATTTGGTAATTCGCACTAATGATTTGGTGAAAGAGTCATTGGGTGTCGGCATTATAATAAAAGCGGAAGCGAACGATAAATATAGTCTCTTTTATCAAGTTAAGTGGTCTCGCGATGGTTGCGTTTTAGACTGGTATGAAGGGCCAGAATTGGAGCCAATCAATGAAAGTAGGTGACCTAGTAATACCTTCAAGCTATTCAAATTATAAGGAAATCTATCCTGCCAAAATGATTATTGAGGTCATTCAAAGTGAGCGAAACGGAAAACCTGTTAATTTATATATACTTGAGGGAGAAGGGCATGGAAGAAGAGGGGAAACTCTTTTTCTTGTCTCCGAGTCTTGACTGAAGAAATATTGTTCTTATAGTTCAAGCGTAAACAATTGCTGGCCCATAGCTCAGTAGGTTAGAGCGCCATTCTTATAAAGTGGGTGTCGCGGGTTCAAGTCCCGCTGGGCCAACCAAACACGGGCTCTTAGCGCAGCGGTCAGTGCCATCGCCTCATAAAGCATTGGTCCTCGGTTCGAATCCGAGAGAGCCCACCATAATTTTTTGCTTACGCACGTGTGTGAGGAGCATAGTGATTACTATTTGGACAAGGTAAATAACATAATGCACGCATCATGGATTTTCAAGCCTAAGTACGGCAAAGATATCTACGAGAAAGTTATCATGTGCTTCGCTAATAAATATCTTGACTGGCACGAGAATGGCGTTGGATTAAACCTTATAGAGGTCAAGAATGGTTATGTTGAAATGCAGGCGATGCTTGATGACCCTACCCACCACGAATTTTTTGCAGAAGGCTGCTATAAGGGAAGGGCTATATCTGGCGAAGAAATGACTGAAGACATGATGATTTTGCTGGTTGAAGCCGGTGTTGCTTGGAACGTTCATGAAGACAACGCGGATGATACACCTGAATATGTTTTGGAAGATACGGAAATTTGTCAGGTATTGGAAGTGCTTTGTGAGCCCGGCACAAATATTTATTCCCCATGGGGAACGAAGTGCTGGGTATATCCAGTCTGCGGCGGACAACCAAAAACTGTTGATATGTTGGATGCGCTCTTGACTCTTCAAGCTGCGTAACTATAATTATAATATGAAGAACGACACAACGGAGGGTTGATATGTCGTATCGCGTTGATGAAAATGGAAACTATGTTCGTACTGTTCGGTGTGGATACTGCTATAATCAGGGACATAATAAGAGTTCCTGCGAGGCAAAGAAGCAGAATCACAAGGACTTGATCGCTGCTTATGAAAAGCAACTTGCAGACGACAATTTTACTTATGATCACGAGCGCATTTACGCCAAGCGCAATATAGAGCGCCACCAGGCTGAACTGAATAAGTCTCGTAATCGCGGCAAGAATCGCAAGTGCTCTTATTGTCAAGACGAGGGCCACACTCGTCGGACTTGTTCTTATCGTAAGGGCGATATGAACGATTGGACCGAGAAGTGTATTGCTGCTCGCGAGCAATTTGTGGAAGGTATGACTGCTGTTGGTTTTGGCATTGGCGCTCTAGCTTATCGAAAAGAATTTTATAGTAAGTGTGTAAAGGAGCTTGTAATGATTGAGGGTATTACGTGGAATAAGATTACTCATGAAGTTGCCGTCAGTGGTGAGAATCCCTATACAGAAGTTTGCCACGCTCGAACGCTAGCCCTAGATGATCACAACCCAAATGGACGCTTGTATCGATTGCAGCTTCCTTGTTCGATTAGCAACATTAATAACGAGGAGCTTCCTCATCGCTTCGAGGACCGTTGTCCAGAAATTGTATCGCCTGTCTCTGCTTCTGTGCCAGAAGATTTCTTAACTGAGGACTCGGCCATGGAAGCGGCTAAGCTTAGTGGAGAGTTTGAGGATTCACGGCCTTATCGATATTACGGCACTGAATACGATAATTAATAGTTTTACTTTTGCGGCTTCGTTCCTATAATTTTTATGGAGGTCATAATGAATGACTCAATTACAGTTCCTCGCGAATCACTAGAAATGCTCTTAAAAGCCGCGAGTAGTATTCTTGATAAGACTGAGCCAATAGCGCCTGAAGATGTTGGACGGACGGAAATTCGGATTAAGAATCACCAGCGCAAAGGCTTAACTGAAGCCGTTTTTCAAGCGGAAAAGGCACTTTACGAAAGTGACTCTAAACCGCTGACAGCAGAACAAATGAGTGTTAATGCCAACAATCGGCGCAAAAATGAGGATAATTTCTCATATGATAAGGCCAACTTTATTGAGGGCCGCCGCTAATGAATCTCAGAGATGCGAAAAGACTGCAACCCGGAGCAATCGTTGGCAGAGCCTGGTTCCCAGGACTTAAATTGCAGGGCATTGTGCTCTCCAAAGATCATATTGTCGAGAAACATAGGCCCAAATTATTGGGAGGCAGCAAGGACGAGCGTTACGATATAACAGTTCATTGGCTAGGCCCCATATGGAGTATTCCGCCCGTAGGTCCGCGCGCCTCGCGGTACATGGACCCTCCACCGCGCGTACAAGTGCGCCAAAATTGGGAACTAATGATTGTTTCTCATGTTTCCTCTTAACTATTAACAGTTGGTTCTTATGATTGAGGCGATGAAGAAAGAATATCGCAGGGAGAGATAAATGGGCTATCGTTCACAAGTAGTATTGGCAATTTCACCTGAAGCAGCCCCGGCCTTTCTGGCTCTTTGTGCCAAACATCCAGAAGTTATGCAACTTTGTCAAGATGCTGATAATTTCACTTCTGGCTACGAGCGGCCCGGCGATTACTTTATGCACTGGTCGACTATCAAATGGTACGAGGATTATCCAGAAATCGACTTGCTTTACAAGTTTGTATGTTCTTTAGAAGAGGATAATTTGGCCGATTATGGCGAAAAGGATAATCCACTCGATATGGAATGGCATGAATGCTTTAAATTCATTCGTTTAGGTGAAGACGACAAAGACTATGACCAGCGAGGCTATGGTTTTCCTGATATTATGATCCACCGCGCTATCTCTTTTTAACTTTACCGGTCAATATTCGTTCCTATAATTTAAGCGTACCCGAAACACGGAGATAAAACGTGGGACATTCCGATACATATTCAAGCCCGCCGTCACGCAAAAAGCGTCTGCGGGATGAAAGAGTAAATACCGGCCTCTTCACACGCATTGATAAGATTCTAGCGAACAGTGCCGCTCTTACTGCTTGGGAAAATACATTTCTCCTCTCTGTTAGAGAGGGGGCCAGTCGTTATGGAAGCTTGACTGCCAAACAGGAATCTATTATCCAGCGTATTGAGAATAATCATAATCCCGAAGCAATTGCTGCGCGAAAGTCTTGGAATGATAACTTCTCTCAGGAAATGCGCGATAAAATGAAGATCGCTGCGCGGTATTATCTTAATAATCCTCCATACTTCGCTGATCTTGCTGGTCGAGTGCTGCATGATGATGTTTTCATTCCTACTGAAAAGCAATACCGCGCGATGGTTGAAAATAAATACGTTGTAAAAGTGATTGACAATATGAATTCGGATCCTATCTTTCCTGTAGGAACGATGGCACGAGTTCGGACCGTAGCTACAGGGCATAAAATGAGATACCATCGAGATAAAATGGTCATGATTATTGATTACCCAAATAAGATTCCCGGTGCCGCAAAGGGTGCAATTCCTGTAATTGTGCTGCCGATCGGCTCATCCGAAACCATTGAAACAGAAGTTCGCTGGCTTAAAAAGGCGAGGATTTAAAATGTGGTCCCCTCCCTCCTTAAAAAGAAAGAGAAGTCCTACAGTTTAATAGCTTTACTTATTTAGGCCGGTGCTTATAGTTTGGGTGTTAAGGCATCGTGGCGGAATTGGTATACGCAACAGACTTAAAATCTGTCGCCCAATGGGATTGAGGGTTCGAGTCCCTCCGGTGCTACCATAAATTATGCTTCCGTAGTCTAAAGGATAGGCACAAGATTTCTAACCTTGTTTATGCTGGTTCGAGTCCAGCCGGAAGTACCAATCATTTTCCTTTACCAACTAAAATTGGTTCCTATAGTTATTGTGTAGCGGGGCAAGATGCTTCGCTACTTCTTTCAAGTCCCTTAAATCATTGGAGAAATGATATGGACCCGGTTACTTTTGCTATTTCTTATGGTGTTTTCGCGGCAATTGCTTTGAGTCATTCGATTCTTACTCGCCCTGTTTAAAGAAACATCTTTACTTATTAATCAGCGTTATTACTTTAATAGTATAAACGAGCCACTAGTTACTTATAGGAGAGTATGATGGCAGTTGATTTCAAGACATTTCGTAATGTAGCCCCGCACGTCATTTCTGTGCGCAAGCCTGTGCTGCTTCGAGGCCGCCATGGCGTTGGCAAGTCGGAGGTTGTGTATCAAATTGCCACTGACCTTGATATGCCTGTCGTCGAACGGCGCGCGTCTCAAATGACGGAAGGCGACCTGATTGGTCTCCCAAAGACTGACGGCGATATTACTTCCTTCTGTCCTCCTGACTGGTTTCAGGAGGCCTGTGATAAGCCTGTGGTCCTCTTCTTCGATGAGGTCGATCGCGCGGTAAATGAAGTCCGTCAAGGTCTTTTCGAGCTTACCGACTCTCGCAAGTTGTTTGGTAAGCCAATTCACCCTGATACTGTCATTATTGCTGCGGTAAATGGCGGCGAGCATGGCTCTCAGTATCAGGTTGGTGAAATGGACCCGGCCGAGCTTGACCGTTGGACCGTTTTTGATGTGGAGCCGACTGTTGAAGATTGGCTCGATTGGGGCAAGAGCAATATCGATGGAATCATTTGGGATTTCATCAATCAGAATCGCTCGCATCTGGAGCATGGCGAAGATTTCGAGCCTAACAAGGTATACCCGTCCCGCCGCTCTTGGAAGCGCCTGAATGATTGCCTGCTTAGCGCCGGCTTCCTCGCGCCTGAGTCTAAGGGCGACGCCAGCCTTTACCACTTGTCCGCCGCCTTTGTTGGAATGGAAGCCGCCGTCGCCTTCAACGACTTCTCTCAGAATTACGAGCGCCAGGTCACCATCGAGATGATTCTGGACGAGGGAAAGATCGAAAAGACTTCTGATTTCGGAGTTAACGAGCATTGTGCCATCATCGAAAAGATGGAAGCCAGCGAGAGCTTCAGCGAAGAGCTTGCGGAAGACAAGGTGCAGAATCTTGCAAACTACTTTGTCACGTTGCCGTCTGAGGCTGCTATGAAGCTGTGGACGGTACTTGGAAAGGGCGATAACAGCAATGTAATTGGCCTTCACAAGGCAACTGCGGCCGATGGTACAAAGGTTTCGGCTCGCATGGTGCAAATGTTGACTGGAAAGGACAGCTAACAGCTATTTATCCTTAGAATAATGAGGTTTTAGGGAGATGACAGGGGAGTTTATAAACTAAGCCCGCCACTTTGCTAGTTTCGGCGGGCGGCGCGTTAAGATAGCGCCACTAATCAAAAAACTAGATAGCAAGGCTGCAATGCGAGCAAACAGCCCCCCTGTCATCATTTTCCTTTACCAATTTGTTACCGTTCCTATAGTTCTAGTGTAAGACGGAGGTCTTCATGTTTGTTCTAAACGACCACATTTTTCGACTCCTACAGCGCGAGCCTTTCTTTGCTGCGCTTTCTCGCCGTATCGAGAAGAAGGAGTTTAAGGGCATCCCGACTGCCGGTGTACGTGTTAATCCCGACACTGGATATTTCGAGATGATGTACAATCCAGACTTCTTCGAAGGGCTGACTGACGACCAAAGATCTGGCGTACTCATTCATGAGTTTTATCACCTGATTTTTGAGCATGTTACCGGCCGTCTTCCCGATGAACTTGCTGGCGTTTTTTCCAATAATGGGAATGTGTCAAAGGATAAGGCTGAGCTTTTCAAATTGTGGAATATCGCCACCGACCTTTCAATCAATTGCTTGATTGGCAAGAATAATCTGCCATCCATGTGCTGCTTTCCTGGCGAGGGACCATTCAAAGAATTTCCCAGCGATATGACCGGCGAGTGGTATTACGAGCAACTTAAGCAAACGATGGATGAGCAGAAAGCACGCGGCAAAGGTGAGGGCGAAGGCGAGGGTGAAGGTTTTGACCCTGACGAGGCCGGCCAATTTGACAGTCACGCTGATTGGGGCGGCGATAGTTGCGACGAGGCCACAAAGGAAATTGCTAAGGAGCGCCTTAAGGAGGCCATGAGAGACGCCACTAATGAAGCTTCAAAGGCAAATAATTGGGGCACTGTAACCTCGACTGTCCGTAGGGAAATTATGGACAAGCTGTCGACTAAGGTCGATTGGCGCAAGGTTCTTCGATGGTTCGTAAAGTGCTCTCAAAGGTCGAACAAGCGCAGCACACCGCGTCGACTGAACAAGCGTTACGCCTATATTCATCCGGGCCGAAAGGTCGAGCGAGTCGCTAATATCGCTATCAGTATCGACCAGTCGGGTTCTGTTTCCGATGAAATGCTCGCGGCATTTTACTCTGAGCTTAACAAGCTGGCCGATATTGCTACGTTTACTGTAATTCCATTTGATTCTGAAATTGCAGAAGATAAGATTTATGTTTGGAAAAAGGGCGAGAAGCGCAAGAAAGAGCGAGTGCTATTCGGAGGAACCGATTTCAATCCGCCGACTGATTTTGTTAATAAGGGCAAGTATGACGGACATATCTGCTTGACCGATATGTGCGCGCCAAAGCCAAAGCCGAGTAAGTGCCCGCGTATGTGGATGACTGACAGCCGGAATGGTCGTAACCCCTACTTTCAAACGAACGAGCGAATCGTTATTGTGGATAAGTAGATGAAAAGACTAATCAATATCTTGTATTCTTGCGCCGCTGGCCTGGAACAAGCTTGTTTGACATTCGAAACTATCAAGCAGGCCCACAAAGCAGCAATGGTTATGACCGTCCGTAACACGCCGGAAACAAAGGCTCCTATGGGCTTTACTGGAAATCAGCAAGGAAATCCCATTCCGGCCTTTACTGCCGAAGATCCGTGATTATAGTTAAGACGTGATGGATGATGACCATAACGGTTGGACAAATCGAGCAAGTTGGAATGTATCGCTTTGGCTGACAAATCACAAAGAAACCTATGATTTGGCTTCAGCACTAAAGATGACCGACGCCGCTCAATTTGAGAATTTTTGTCGTTATCTTTGGGGCAAAACATCACCGGACGGCGATGACTTAAACGAAGTAAATTGGCAAGAAATCGCTGAGTCCTGTTGTGAAAATGAAATATAAAGTTGCAATTGGTGACCTGCTTTACGCTCCAGAAAATAATACATTTGGCTTTATCTGCAAGATAACTCCAAAATTCGTGTATTATCATGCACTTGGCAGTGTTGACTTCAATAATGTGCCTTTTAAAGTTCTTAAAAGGTATCTTTACGAAAAGATCGATGATGGCAGTTGTATGCATCAAATTGGAAAAACAAAGTATCGGAGAATACGATGATTACACTAGAAGAGCTTACTACTTATCGCAGTACAATTGAGAGACTCAATGTCAGAGGACGTGTAAATGCCTCCGAGGCAGAAGCTCTTGATATTGTTACCAAAATGCTTGAAGCGATTACTATTCAGCTTGAAAGTCAGGCCGTAAGCTTTACCCCTTAAAATTCGTTCTTATAGTTTGGGTATGAAACACACAAGTATCGATGCACGAGTGCAGCACGCCGGAAAAGCAGGCGCACATCATAAGCGCGCCGATGATTTTCGAAAGGGTCGACGACGCAAGCCAAAGCACCAGAAGCCGAAGCATCTTCGCTGGCGTGAATAATGGCACAAGCCACAAAGTGTCTCACTTCTGGGGCGGTATTTCATACCAACATCGAGGAGCAGAGCGTTTCAGTAAAAGTTGACTTGCCTTTCCGGTTGAATATCACAACCAAAGAGGCCATGATATTGGATGCTCTAATACACAATCAACTTGAGTTGATATTGAGGCCATATTTTGAAACCGACAGTCGGTGATTTGGTTAAGTTCAGCGCCGAAGCAGTAAGAAGAACAGGTTATAGCGGCTCTTTTGTTGGCGATCTCGGTGTAGTCACTGAGTGTATTGGAATCCGATGTAAGGTTTATTGGGCCGCCCATCCAGACTACTATGGTAAAAACACTTCATTGCCAGAAAGAGATGTGTTAGAAGTTGTTTATGCAAGTCGGTAATCTTATAAGAGTAAACAGGGCGACCATCGGTATCCCAAGTGGTACACTAGCATTGGTCGTCAGCCGAGCACCGTCTGGGCACACAAACATAAACATCTGGAATGTTCAGTTTGTGGGTGGAAACCATCGGCTGCTCGTACGACGCTACAGCGAAAAAGACCTGGAGATTATAAGTGCAAGTCGGTGATTTGGTAAAGATGAGACCAGCCGTAGCACCACCAAAGCTGTATGGTATTGGTATTATTGTGAATATCGCCGGCAATGGCGGTCCAGACCAACGATGCTTTATACACTGGTCAGAACTGCCAGACAGACCGGTCGCGACCTGTGCCCGATATGCCTTGGAGCTTGTAAGTGAAAGTCGGTGACTTGGTAACACTTAAAGTAGAGTGGCAAACTATAGATGTTTACTATGGCATCGGCGTTATTACATTGTTAGATGAAGACCCTGGAATGGACGGCCATGGCCGCTGGAAATCTTTTCGCGTTCAATGGAACGACGATTTTTCATGGCATGACCCTAGCGAATTGGATTTGGTTAGTGAAAGTTGGCGACCTAATAAAACTGACTGATAATCGTATGCTTAAGCTTTCAAATCACGATTCTGGGCTTGGCCTGATTGTCAGCGTTAGCGACAGTGGCAAACTCTGCAAGGCCCGGTTTTTCAAGGGAAAATGGGCCGGCAAAATTAAGCCCATCGCTAAGATTTGGTTGGAGGTTATTGATGAAAGTCGGTGATTTGGTACAGGTTTTACCAGCGAAAGTAGGTTATTATATCATCGCTGCAAAGCTGCACGATGATTATCGTCCCAACGCCAAAAACTATTGGCAACTTTTGCCTGTAACTGCCGGCATATACGCAGGTTACGGACCTATGTCAGAAGATTTTATTGAGGTTATAAGTGAAAGTAGGTGATATTCTTATTCTTTCCGGTAAGACAAAGCATGGAAAGAATCGAGTGAGAGAGCAAGGCGAGCATTGGAAAGTCCTTAAGATTAAAGGGGCTTTGCCTCATTGTCGCTTTCCAGTTGGAACGTCAATTGCTGAAATTGAGACAATCGACGGAAAGCATTGGCGTATCATTTCAATTAATGGCGACAATGATTTTGATTTCGAGCCTCGCTAGCTTTTTTTTGCACGTATAGCAGACCCTTTACTACATAACATTGGTTCTTATTGTTTGATTGTCGGAGGAAACGATGAGAAAACGAAATCCATACGCAAAACGATATACTTTTGAGACCTTCAAGGTGAAGTATTTCAACATCGATACTGTTCCAAATCGCTTTGCTAGACAATTTTGGAACGATTTTAACTATGCTTTTGTCGGCGGACTCAATCGCTATATCAAAGAGACGACAGAGATTCGATGAAGCCTGGTAATTTGGTAAGGATTTTGAGGACTTCCATCGGCGTGCCAAAAGATTCAATCGGTTTAATCATAAAAACCGATTATACGCTCTGGCACGTACAGCTTTTAAACGGACAGACGAGACGTTATCTCACTCAAGACTTGAGAAAACTGTCATAAACGATCGTTTACTAACGACAAAGCAAAATAAACGATCCTTTACTATTCAAAACTGGTTCTTATTGTTTAGTTGTCCCCGGAAAAGAGAGAAGGACATTGATATTGACCCGACAACATTTTCAGCTTATTGCTAACGTCGTCTCCCAAATCGACGACGCGCACCAGCGCGAAATCCTTGCACTTAATTTCATGAAGGAACTTCAGAAAACAAACGCGAACTTCAAGACCGCTTTGTTTCTCAAGGCTTGTGGGGTTTAATGATGATGACACTCGAAGAACTTATCCAACACCGCGATAACATTGATGAACTTTGCAAGCATCACCTGCTTGACAATTTTGACCTCTCGACCTCCCTTGATGTTGCTGTTAAAATGCTGTCCGCGCTGATTATTCAGCTTGATTCTCAGAGTATTTCCTTTACTCCCTAAAATCCGTTCTTATAGTTTAGACGTAACCAAGACAAGGAACGTTACAATGCGATACATTCAGAATCCAATGTTGTGGGCGGCCGCTGTTATTTACTTCGAGAATGAGATTTTACCTCAAATCCGTATGACAGAGGCCGCGAACGGTGGCGGCCGAGACTGGCCAATGCGCCGCGAGGCGTGGAATAATTGGACCGATGCCCTTTGCAAGGATGGTGAAATCTCCGATTGGCAGTATGAAAATTGGTCGCAGCCGCTTAGTTGCGGAGATTAGAACTAGTGAAGAAAACTCAAGCATATTATGACCTTCTGCGAATGGCAGAGGCGATATCACCCCGCGCGCAATACATTTTGCACCCCGCGAAAGACGACCTTGAACCATACCTCTCGACAAATCAAGAGGTTGAACTATATCACAGCCTTTTGCTCAAAGCCGAATTGGCTTATCTTTTCGGGAAAAAGTCAATAAGCCCAGAGGCTTAGAATTTCTCGCCAATTTTTCCTTTACCCTTGTGATGCCGTTCCTATTCTTTAGTTGAACCCAAGGCAGGAGCCAAAAAGATGACCGTCGAGGCCTACCAAATGACAATGTTTTTTAATACCGTTGGCGAGGCCGGCGAACAGGTTGAACACGAGGTTGACCTGATTATGCGCGCCGAAAGCCCGCTGCTAGCTCAAAGGTACGCTAGCGATAAATATGCCGGACCGGGTAAGCTTTGTGCTGCCTTCTCTTGGCCCAAATTGGTCGAAATGAAGCCCGGTGATGTTGCTCAAATCAAGCATGAGGCCGAAACCGTCGTGATTACGAAGGTTTGGGAAGGTCTCGGCCATGTCAGTGCCTTGCGGAACGGCCGCGAGCAATACATTCCCAC
>Ga0114908_1001596_pt1 | contig 11453 bp, 5 predicted proteins | sample MalvireepMed_s17_FD_87292 | JGI IMG/M metagenome (GOLD analysis project Ga0114908, IMG submission 87292) | Marine viral communities from the Global Malaspina Expedition - Malaspina viral metaG DeepMed_s17 | ecosystem: Environmental > Aquatic > Marine > Oceanic | place: Mediterranean Sea... | reverse complement strand
CCCTTATACTTTGGATATTACTTAAATCCAAATACTCAGGAATGGTCTCGTTATGATAACTGGGGAACAGAAGATCTTGATACACCTCAGCCTCCATTAAATATTTCAGAAACAGAAAATATTTCAGATGCTTACAGGTCTCATTTTTATCAGGGACAGTTAAATTATAACAGAAGCTTTGGAAAACATAATGTAGGATTAACAGGAGTATTTACTAGAAGAGAATCCAGAGCAATTTCAGACTTTACACGTTACGAAGAAAACTGGATAGGTAGAGGAACTTATAATTACGATCAGCGTTATTTTCTTGAAGCCAGTATTACTCATTCTGGTTCAGAGAAATTTGCTCCCGGACTTCGTTTTGGTACTTTCCCAGCATTTGCCGGGGGATGGACAATTTCTAACGAAAGTTTTTATAAAGACTCGAAGGCAAGCACATTTATGGATTTCGTAAAACTTAGAGGTTCTTACGGGGTTGTTGGTAGTGATGCCGGTATCGATAGATGGCTTTATATTTCTGAATTTACCGATGGTGATCAAACTGTTGGATTTGGTAATCCTATCCAATATTATCCGGTAATTAATGAAGGAAATATACCGGTAACCGATGCAACCTGGGAAGAAGCAACAAAATCTAACGTTGCAGTAGATCTTGGATTTTTTGATAGCGCTGTAACTTTATCAGTCGATTTATTTGATGAGAGAAGAACAGGTGTGCTTCAATCTAGACAATCTGTACCAAGTTATATCGGGGTTTCAGGAATCTCAGGAAACCTTGGAGAAACCAAGAGTCATGGTATGGAAGTACAGTTAGGCTTCAATAAAGCAATAAATGATAACTGGGTTGTATATGGATCTGCAAACATTGCTTGGTCTGAAAACCGAGTGGTTTACTATGACGAGCCAGCTTCAAGACCTTTTCATTTAAAAGCAGAAGGAAAACCGGTAGAGATCGCAAGAAGACTTGGTTGGTATACACCAGGAACAGGAGTTATGGATAATGGATTTTATCAAAATTTCGATCAATTATTCATGTACCCAAGAGCTTCGGGTGGTAGCCCAATCGTTGGAGATCTCGCTTTCATGGATTTTAATGGAGACGGTGTTGTAGACCAGCAGGATAGAATTGTTTCAGAATATCCAATTGTACCAGAACTTAACTGGAATGCATCTTTAGGTGCTAACTTTAAAAACTGGTCTTTAGACGTTCAATTATACGGTATTGGTAAAACTCAGCAACCAATGCGACAGGGAGGGATGTTCTTCTTATATCCTTTTACAGAAGGTAAGAACAATGCTTTTACAGCACATGGCGATCGCTGGACGCCAACCAATACAAATGCTGAATTCCCATCTGTACATAGTGTAGCGATCGATCAATATAACTATCGTATTAGTCAGTTTTCTATGATCGACGGGCAATATATCAGACTAAGAAATGTAAGACTGGGATACACTTTAAAATCAGACTTCTTAGATAAATTAAGTATTAAAAACGTGAATTTTGGTTTAACTGGTACCAACCTTTTAACCTGGTCACGTAGAGGTTGGGGAGGTGATCCTGAAGGATTCAACTTCGGGGCAGATTTTGGTGCCTACCCGCAGATGAAGAGATACTCTTTTGATCTATCTATTGAATTCTAAAAATATTGATTATGAAAAGACTATTATTTTTTCTTATTGCTCTACCGTTTTTCACAAGTTGTGAAGACTATTTAGATAGAGTACAGGATTCTGCCGGTATGCAGGAAGATGAAGTATTTACCGACTATAATAACTTTAGAAGTTTTCAGGATCGTATGTATCAGGATCTACTTCATTATTTGTCTCCGGGTGATTACTCGTATATCGCAGCAGTTTCAGATGAAGGTTATATGAGTTCAGATTGGGAAACCCTTCCGGTTATTCAGAATGGTGATTATTTAAGAGCTTATAATACAGCACAGGCATTACAGTTTAATGCAGACGGAGTTTGGGGCTCTTGGGCAAGTATTCGAATTCTAAATATTTCTCTTGAAAATTTAGATATGTTAGAAAATGCATCGCAGACTCAAATTGACCAACTTAAAGGTCAGGCGCATTTTATGCGTGCGTGGTATTACTATGAGTTCTTAAAAAGACAAGGCGGAATGCCATATATTACCAGAAGTTTTAGTGCTTCAGATAATTTTTCTTTACCACGTGATTCTTACCACGAAACGGCATTGAATATTGTGGCAGATTTAGATACTGCTGCGACATTATTACCAATTCGCTGGGATGAAGCGAATCTTGGTAGACCAACACAGGGAGCAGCTATGGCACTTAAAGCTTCAACCTTGCTTTTTGATGCCAGTCCTAATAATAATCCTGGTGACGATGTTTCCAGATGGGAAGCAGCTGCTGAAGCTTCATGGGATCTTATTGAAGTTGCCGATGCTGGTAGATATTCTTTAGTGCCTTCAAACGGCACAGATGAAGTAAGATACTTAACTCCTGAAGGTGAACAAAGCATTCAGTTTGCCAGTGGTTTTGATAGTATTTTTATGTATCAGCCAACAAATTCAGAAATTATCTGGGAAAATTACCAGGCAAGCCGTTATACTGATACGTGGAATGTATTTAGTGTTCCTAGTTTGGCTCCGGGTGGCGTTATCCAGGGATTTAGCCCAAGTGCGAATATCGTGGATATGTTCGAGACTGAAAATGGTCTGCCAATTTCAGAAGATCCAGACTATGATCCTCAAAATCCTTATGTGGGTAGAGATCCTAGATTTTATCACTCGATCATTTTTAACCAGGAACGATGGACTTCCCAAACCGGGAACTATATGGAGCTTTTTGAAGGCGGTGAAGAAAGAACAGGACAACCACATTACTCTTTTACAGGATATCTGGCGAGAAAGTTCTGGGCTAGAAATATCGACCAATGGTCTGGTGCTACAGCGCCAAATACACACGTGATCTATTTTAGACTAGCCGATATATTATTACAGTATGCTGAAGCTGCTAACGAGATTGGAGGACCAAATTATAGTATTCCGGGTGCAAATCTTAGTGCAGTTGATGCTGTAAATCGTGTGAGAGCCAGAGTTAATATGCCAGGAGTTGCATCTCAATATTTAGGAGATACAGATGCTTTTAGAGAGCGTATTAAAAATGAAAGAGCTGTAGAACTTTATCTAGAGGGTAAAAGATATTTCGATCTAAAAAGATGGGGAGATGCCAGTGATCTGGAACATAGAGCTATTTACGGAGTAGAATTTAGCGAAGATCCATCACAGCCAACAGGCTTTAGTATCAATAGAACATCAGAACCGGTTTTCACTTTAACCTTTGGAGAAAGACATTACAGATGGCCAATACCATTAGAAGATGCTACAATATTCCCAGAGTTTAATCAAAATCCTGGTTGGTAAAATAGTATACAAAGCAATTGATAACACTATCAGTTAAAAAATAAAGAATGAAAAATAATACAATATTCCTACTATTTATTTTTAGTCTTGGTATCGTATTTTGCCATAATACGTATGCACAGACTGATACCGAATATAGGACTGTCTCAGGGCAGATAGTAGATAAGGATAATGAACCAGTTGCAAAGGCTAAAGTGATTACTGTTTTAGCAAAAAATGTTGTTGAAACTGGCGAAAATGGAGAATTTACAGTAGAGATTTCTGGAGAGGAAGCAGATTTCTTAAGAGTAGTAAAGAAAGGCTACGAAAGCCAAAGCATGTTTGTTTCTGCAGATCTTGAAGCTCCTATTGTTTTACAAGAAGCTCCTTATTTATATGGGACTAATGATCTTAAGATTCCATATTTAGATCTAAAATCTTCTAAGAATGTTTCAGCAATAAATACTATTACTGGGGAAGAGTTAAGAACATTCCCTTCTATTCAATTTTTAGAAGCTTTAGAAGGAAGATTACCTGGGTTAACAATGAGTCAAAATGATTACACTCCTGGAGCCGAATGGGTGACAGGTTTAGTAAGAGGTGAACCAGCCATTTACTATATCGATGGGATCCAAAGAAATCCAAGAGACTTAACTGTTTACGAAATTGATAAGGTAGAAGTGATCAAGGATTTCTCTGGAAGAGCAACGCTTGGAATCAGCGGGGCAAGTCCAATTGTTTGGATCACAACAATAAAAGGGCAGGAAAATAAGAATGAAATTAATATTACTGCTGAAACTGGTTATAGTGAAGCAGCAAACTTACCTAATTACCTGGATTCTTATAACTATGCAACTTTATATAATGAGGCTTTAGCTAATGATGGTTTAGATCCTTTATATTCTCAGGAAGCTTTAGATGCGTATCAAACCGGAAATAATACACTGCGATATCCAAATGTCGATTACTACGATCGTTATGTAAAGGATTTTAGCCGATTTACTCGTGCTAATGTAGATTTTCAGGGAGGATCAGATAAGGTTACTTATTTCTCGAATTTAAATTATGTTGGTTCTGGCGGTTACGAAGAAGTAGGCCAGGAAACTACTTATGATAGGTACAAGATTAGAGGAAATGTAGATATAAAATTAACCGATTTTATGCGAATGAACATTAACCTTTCTGGTACTTATGGTAGAGCTGAATTCCCTAACCAGGGAGATGGCGCTGCTCGTTATAATATGTTTAGCATTTTATCATCTTACCCATCTAATGCAACGCCAATTTGGTATGAAGATCAATTGATCGTAAGTGATAATTATCCTGTTAACCTAACTAACGAATTGGTTTATGGCGGGTATGCAGAGTCTACCGAATTGAACACGCAAAATTTGGTGTCATTATTAATAGATCTTGAAAGCGTAGCTAAAGGTCTAGAATTTTATGCAAGTGCAGCTTTAGATGCGAACAATGTTTTAGTAAATAACCTTGGTGGAACTGCGGCACTTTATAGAAGAGTTACAGGAACAGATAATGAATTGGAGCGTGTAGTAGAGCAAGAAGTACAGTCTAACATGTATAATGGGGACGATTCTTATGATCGTCGCATTAGTGCAATGGCTAATCTTAGCTATAAGTTCGTAAAAGAGGAACATGACCTGGATTTAGATCTTTCTTACTATCAATCTATGCAGGAAAATCGTGTTGTGATTAGAAACTATCAGCCAGATCGTATTCAGGATCTAGGTTTTAGAGCAAATTATCTTTATGATGGTAAGTACGCTTTACAGTTTGATGCCTCATACACCGGGAACATGAGATTACCTGATGGGGAACGATTCAATTTTTATCCAACTGTAGGTGCGGCATGGAATGTATCTGAAGAATCTTTCTTAAAAAACAGCAATGTTGTTGATTATTTAAAACTGTATTCTTCTTACGGAATAATGGGAGTAAATAACTTCAATTTCGGCGGGACTTATAACCCATATTATTTGTATGAAACGCTATGGCAAAATGTTGGTACGTGGACTAGCGGTATAGAAGGACAGCGTAGTGGAGCAGATAATATTTACGAAGTGCTTCAGTATGGTAGTACAGGTTTTTCTTTACCAGAGAGACAGTATTTCAACATAGGGTTTAAATCTGAATTTTTTGATAGAAAGATTGCTTTAGAGGCAAATTACTTCGATCAAAAAGATGTGGATATTTTATCACCAATGAGCAATTTCACGCCTTCAATTTATGGAACAGGCGGATTTTTACCAATTCAGAATTTCGAAGAATTCCGTCGCTATGGTGTAGATGGGATGGTTCAGTATAACGATGAATTTGGAGACTTTAAGGTTTCACTTGGTGTAAATGCGATGTATTTAAGAAGTGAAAACCTAGTGGTAGATGAACCTGCTGCGCTTGCTGAATATAGACAACGTGCAGGGAATGGTGACGACGTGCTTTTTGGATATAATGCTTTAGGTTTATATCAGTCTCAATCTGAAATTGATTCCAGAGGAGTTACTCAAAGCTGGGGAACTTTAGCTCCCGGAGATATTATGTACGAAGATTATAATAATGATGGTGTAATTACAGAGCAGGATATTCATGCTATAGGCCATGCACCTAGAATTGCTTATGGTATCAATATCTCTTTAGCTTATAAAGGATTTGATCTTTTTGTTTCGGCAAATGGTAGAGCAAATGGAGAGGTGATGTTAAATGGTACTTATTTTCAGAATAATACAACCAATAATAACTACTCTGAAGCAATGCTAGATCGTTGGCCGGTAAGTAATAATATGCCAAGATTAACAACAGTATCTCAGAATAATTATCAAACATCATCATTTTGGTTAGAAGATGGGGCATATTTAAATCTTAGAAATGTTCAGTTAGGATATACCTTCCCTAATAGTATTTCCAGAAAACTGAATATGCAGGAGCTTAAGTTATTTCTTAGAGGTCGTAACCTGGCTTCATTTTCTAAAATACATAGCGAATATGGCTTAAATCCAGAATATCTTAGCTTATTAGGGATCAATGCGTATCCTATTAGTAGAACACTAACCTTTGGTTTAAGCACAAAATTTTAATGCGATGAAAATTTATAAAACACTTCTATTTACGGGCATTATATCAGCAATGGTATCATGTGATTATGTAGAGCCGTATCCAATACAAGATCAATCAGACGAAGATCTTTGGAGTCACGCCAATTACGGTGAAGGTTTGCTTACCAGAGCTTATACCGGTTTAAATACTGATTTTGATGAGCAAATATTTATGGATACGTATACAGATAATGCAGTTCCTGCAACACCGGGACAAAATGCGGTAGCTGTTGGTAACTGGACGGTAGAGAACAATCCTATTGGTAATTGGACAGAGAATTATAACAATATTAAATATATCAATATATTTTTAGAACATGCCGAGGATCTTATTTACTCGGTTTCAGATCCTGTTCAAAACGATATTGAAAATAGTCAGCGTATAGGTGAAGCTTATTTCTTAAGAGCCTGGTATCATGCTGAGCTTTTAAAGCAATATGCTGGAGAAGTAGATGGGCAGATCATGGGAATCCCAATTGTAACCACTCCTTTAGAGGAAGCAGAAACTTTGGATCTTCCAAGAAATACTTACGAAGAAGTTGTTGCGCAAATTGTTAGTGATTGTGACTTAGCCATAGAAAGATTACCACTAATGTATAATAATGGTAGTGAAACATTTTCTGGGCTGGCCAATCGTGGTAGAGGATCTGGATTAGGTGCGATGGCTTTAAAAGCAAGAGTTTATCTAAATGCAGCCAGTCCCGCTTATGGACCTTCTACGAGCGATCTTTGGTTAAGAGCTGCTAATGCTGCTGTAGAAGCTATGGATGCTTCTGGTGGTTTAACAGATCTTTCTCCATTTGGAAATTTTAATGATGCAGATAATTTTGAGAATATCTGGATTCAGCCAACTTATATATCTAATGGGCTAGAGAGCACTTACTATCCTCCGTCTTTATATGGTTCAGGTAATATAAATCCTTCTCAGAATCTTGTAGATGCATTTCCGGCAGCAGATGGTTATCCAATAGAAGATAGCGATTTATACGCTGAAAATGCTCCTTATGAAAATAGAGATCCACGATTCGAGCGATTCATTTTCTACAATGGAGATGATTATAATGGTAATATCATAGAAACATTTGTTGGTGGGCAGGATGCTCCTGGTGGATTAAATCAGCAGGGAACTCGCACAGGATATTACATGAAAAAGCAATTAAGTATGAATGTTCGTTTAACTCCCGGTGATGCTACAACAGATGAGAAATTTAAAGTGTATTTAAGCCGAACAGAGCTTTATTTAAATTTTGCAGAAGCTGCTAACGAAGCACTTGGTCCAGACGATGCTTCTTTAGGGTATTCTGCCGCTCAGGTAATGGAAACCATTAGAAGAAGAGCCGGTATAGATTCTGATGCTGAGGTTGAAGGATTTCAGGACGAATACTTAACGCAGCAATCTATAGCTGGAACAGATGCCTTTAGAGATTTTATTCATAACGAAAGAAGAATCGAACTGTCTTTTGAAGGTTTTAGATTTTGGGATACCAGAAGATGGAACGATGAGTTAAATCACACGATCGAAGGGGTTAGAATAACTCCGGCAGGAGATGGCGAGTATACATATAACTACATAGATGTAGAGCAGCACCAGTATCAGGAATATATGAGATATGTTCCGCTTCCTTTCGAGCAGGTACTTATAATGGATAATTTATCGCAAAATGATGGTTGGAATTAAAAAGTTCAATAATACTATGAAAAGATTACTAATATTAATTTTTGTAGCGTCTATTTTTACGGCTTGTTATGATGATTACCGTGTAGATTATTCGCATACAACAGTGGCTTTTACTACTGCAGATGGTGGTTCTGGTGATCCAGATACGATGTGGAGAACGGTAGTAAAAGACGAAGGCTTAAACCTGGATTTTGGGGTTTATTTAGCCGGAGTTATAGAAAATAATGAAGAACGTTATGTTAGCTATGATATCGATCCTTCTTTGTTAACCGGGACAGATTACGAACTTTTACCTTCAGATTATTACGATCTAAGTAATCCAGAAGAATTTGTAATACCTTCAGGAAATATTATAGGTAGCGTAAATATCGCTTTAGATTCAACACGTTTTTTAAACGATCCAATGGCAACAGAAAGACATTACGCCTTGCCATTTAGATTAACGGAAACTAATGCAGATTCTATTTTATCTACACAAAGTACAAAGGTTTTGGTGCTTAGTTATATGAATAGATTTCATGGATATTACGATCAAGATGTTACTTATACCACTTACGATCTTGAAGGAAATGAATTGAACTCTGGCGCAATCGAAAATGTGATTAATGGAACAACGCTTTCTAACGATCTTTTTAGAACAGATGGAATGATCTTTAGAGGAAGTGATTATATGATGAATGTCGATCCTACAGATCAGGATAATGTGCTTTTGGAATATTATCCAAATCCTAATGCAGATAATGCTCCACAAAACGTAGCTGTTACAGATGAAGGTGTTGCACTTTCTACTTCTTATGTTTCAGCATGGGAGAATATCAATGCGATAAAAGATGATTATACACCATCAAGCAGTACAGATAAAGGAGATGGTGCTTACGGAAACTGGCCAAACGATGATGTTTGGAACTGGGTAGAATACGATTATGGAGATAATGTGTATAATTTCACCTTATCGCAAATTTACTGGTGGACAGATAACGGCGGAATTTTAATTCCTTACGATGCTTATATGGAATACTGGGATATGGAAACCGAAGCCTGGGTTAGAGTAGAGAACGAAGTTGGTGTAAATGCAAACATGTTTAATGACACCGAGCTTTCTGTAACTACAAACCGTTTAAGAATGCATTTTGTAGCAACAGCTTCACAGGGAATCTTAGAGTGGAGAACCTGGGGAACTCCCGTGCCAAGTGCCGAAGAGCAATCTGCAGTATCTGGTATTACCATGCTAGATGGTGAAGAAAATTCTTACGATCCAGAAACTTCTACTTTTACACTGAATTATAGAATCGATTACGAGTTTAACGATTTTTATACCATCGTAAATTCTAATCTTGTATGGAGAAACCGTATAAGAGATGGGGTTAACGAATGGAGAAGATAAATTTGAATTTAGTTTAGTTTTAAAAGCAGGGGATATTCTAAATATTTCCTGCTTTTTTATTCATTTAAATTTTAATTTTAAGAAATTTGAAAGTGCCTTTTCTATAGGCCGATATTGTATAAAATAAGAAAGAATTTTTTTCTTCGGAAATTTATAAACTCATGAAAAAACACCTGATTTTTATCTCATTTTGCGTCCTAATGATTCAAAATGTGCTTGCTTTTCAGCAAAATACAGATCTTCAGTATCAAATCTCGTTCGAAAATGCCAAAAATCACTATGCTGAGGTAAAACTTCAGTATAAAAACCTAAAATCTACAGAAAATACGCTGGTTTTACCGGTTTGGACGCCAGGTTATTATATGATTTTGGATAATCCTGCCCATATTATCGATTTTGAAGTAAAAACAACTTCCGGAGAACCCGTAAAATGGCAAAAAACTTCAAAAAATAAATGGCTTATCGAAAATGACCAAAATGAGGAAATAGTTGTAAGTTATCGGGTGTACGCCAATCGAAAATCGGTGGCCGAATCTAATATTTCAGAAGAAAAAGCCTTTTTAACCAATACCGATATTTTTATGTTCCCTGAAAATAAGGTCAATACTCCGGTTAGGCTTCAGATTAAATTACCAGAACAATGGCAAGAGATCGCCACAGGATTAAAAGAGCTTGAAAATGAACTATTTTATGCTGAAAATTTTGATATTCTTTACGATAGTCCGTTTTATTTAGGCAACCAGAAAATTATCGAATTTCAGCAATTAGGCAAAGATGTTACCTTATCTATTGCTACTCCTGAAGGTCTAGATGAACAAAAATTCACTAAAGATATTCGCGAAATTATGTTGCGAACTACAGATCTTATGCAACATATTCCGTTTGAAGATTATACCTTTATTATGATGGAGCCAGGCGGCGGCGGTTTAGAACATTGGAATTCTCAGGCAGTTTTCACTTATGGAAGTATGGATTTTAAGAACGATCACGCGTATAAATCCTTCATGAATTTTCTTACGCACGAATATTTTCATTTGTACAATGTAAAAGCCATAAGGCCAATAGAATTAGGGCCGTTTGATTATAGCAAAGAGAATTATACTACGATGCTTTGGGTGGCAGAAGGTTTTACCGTGTACTACGAATACATGATTATGCGAGACGCGGGATTACTAACTTCCCAGGATGTTTTAGATTTTTTAAGCAGTCATTTTAAAACTATAGAAAATAAAGAAGGTAAAGATCATATGTCTTTAGAAAGATCGAGTTTCGATGTTTGGAACCACTTTTTAAATAACGACGAGATCACAAATGAAACAACAATTTCCTATTACCAAAAAGGGCCAATTATTGGGTTGCTTTTAGATATCGCGATTCGTCATGAAAGTGAGAACGAGAAATCTTTAGATGATGTGATGCGCTATTTGTATAATGAGTATTATCGCAAACAGGAAAGGGGCTATACTGAAGATGAATTTTGGCAAACGGTGGCTACAATGGCCGGTAAGTCTTTAGATGAAATAAGAAGTTATGTAGAATCTACGGGAACACCAGACTATGAAAAATACCTGAAGCACGCCGCACTCGCGCTAGATATGTCTCCAGTAGACGACGAAAAAACAGAGATCGTAGAAAAAGAGTATCAGCTTATAAAGATTGAAGCTGAAAATAAATTGCAATCTGAAATTAGAAATGCGCTTTTAAAAGAACATTAATCGGTTTGCTGCCTATATTGTGTAGGTGTCACTCCTTTTAATTCTTTAAACTTTCGGTTAAAATTGGCGATATTCTGAAACCCACAAAGTTCAGAAATCGCCGAAACCGATAAGTCCTGATCTTTATATAATAACTTGCAGGCAGGTTCTATCCTTATTTCAATTAAAAACTGAAAGAGGGTTTTGTTGGTT
>Ga0114908_1001593_pt1 | contig 11463 bp, 4 predicted proteins | sample MalvireepMed_s17_FD_87292 | JGI IMG/M metagenome (GOLD analysis project Ga0114908, IMG submission 87292) | Marine viral communities from the Global Malaspina Expedition - Malaspina viral metaG DeepMed_s17 | ecosystem: Environmental > Aquatic > Marine > Oceanic | place: Mediterranean Sea... | reverse complement strand
CAAGAGTATCAAGACTAGATAACTTTAAAACTTTATTTTTCTTTTCTTTAAATGAATTTTTAGCGCCGGAATGACTCATGATTCTTCAACTCTAAACTTAAAATCTTCTGGTTGCTCTGCAAACGCCCCATTCACATAATAAAGGAGCTTTATCCCATAAGCAAAATCAGGCTCTAGCAAAGACATATCTAAGTCGAAGTAGCTTCCTGATACATCATATGATAGCCTGGAATATGATCCTGAAACATTTGCTCCCTTAGTTTGGGGGCTGGTTCCACTACCAGTTCCATAATTGATAACTGTATAATTATCAGAAACTCTATAAATTCTATAGTAAGCATCCTCAATCGTACTTGATGAAACTTCTGAATTAGCTTTTGTATAAATATTTGGAGACCAATTTTTTTCTCTCGTGTGAAATCTAAATCTAGCATTTTCGTTCTTATGGTAGTTTGGCTTTAAATTAGTAGTTGTAGTCACATAATTTTGAACTGGCGGGTTGGCACTATACGCTTTTAAAACAATTGGTTTAATCGCGGATCCTGTGTGGTATTGAGTATCACTAGCATTTCCGCTTGAACCGTGCGATCCGCTGTGCCATACAACAAACAAAGTACTCAGGGGGCTTTGGGTTGCACCTGTAATAGCTAGCGAACATGAATATATCCCAGTTTCGCTATCTACAGCGCCTCCGGTTGCATTCAAATTTAAGTTTGCTACTACATCTCCACCAATATTGAGCTTAAGTTTAGACCCGGATGGCGCAGTGTTCTTTGCTGAACCTGAGTATAAACTCACTAACATTTTTCCATGATTTAAATTAGGAATATCTTTTAATTGCCCTCTTACATAATTGTAAAAATATAAAGTATTTAAATTCTCTGCTGCAGGAGCTAAAGAACTACTATAATAAAAATTTCCTCCATTGTCTTTTGTTGCCGAATCCCATCTAGCTTCGACACAAGGCTTCTTGAGGAAAAACTCCGAGCCTCTTGCAAAAAACTTTTTGGTGTAATAAGAACGGACGGCACCTGTTAAATTTTGAATTGTCGTATTGGCAGTGCCTTTTTCTGCATAGGCTTCTTCACTAGCAGTTAGATATACGCCAACACCGTAATTTAATTTTCTGACCGCGGTGACGTTCTCGGGGTTGTTTTCTCCGCCTATCCATTGTTCAACAAGGTGTGTTATATCAACTTCTAAATCCTCATATCCTCCAGAAAAAGTTTGTTTAAATCTTGGACTAGCATGATATTTTCCACCAATTGTTCCCCAAGTACTTCCACTTGCGGCCTGCAACCAGTTTGAACCAAAACCGTCGTAAGTTTTATCTGTATACTCTTCCATATCTAGACCATAACCTTCTTCCCAAGATTGAGAAATAGGAGCAACTTCTAAAGTATAACCTTTTGGCATGGTTTGACCATGTTTAGCATTGAAAAGTCTTAAAATAAACCCAACGTTACCACTTGCTGGTAGCACATCGTTATTTCGATCTGTAATAATATCTGATACTGGAAATTTCACCAAAGCTCTTGAAAGTTCTGAAGTAAGCCCAGAAGAAGCTGACGACTGCCCAAAGATAGAAAAAACTTCTAATATATCCGATTCCCCCATGTTTGAACCGGTTGCTCTATTAGAACTGCCCAAATCTGATCTATGCGCATTGGTTATAGTATTATCAGCATCAGCTATGTATCTTTTGATAGCCATTATTCAACAACTCCTGAAATATCTTTATCCATATATTTAAGTTCCAATATGTGGTCTTCTGGAATATATAATCTTCTTCCGTCAGCAGACGTGTTTGATTCAATATCTATTGGCACACTAGAATATACTCCTCCGCTTTTACTAATAATTTTAACATCTACAGTGTCCATTATACCCGGGGTGCCATTTAAAATTTGGTACATTCTTGAAATATCTAGTGGTTCCCCAATTTCAAAATCTCTGTAAAAATATTTTTCAGCTAATTCTGCAACACATCTCCTCAATACTGAATGCTTTGACCCTCCAGCGCTCGACATTGCAACTACTTTAAATTCAATCCCAATATTTGCTATTCGTGCATCAAGAATATCAATTGTATCATTTACCATTTTGTATCTATTAATCCAATTTTTTAAATTTTCTTTGGCGGTATCAGTTGTTTTAATTAAGCTTAAGTTAGGAGCTTGAGAAATTACATAAAGATTTAAATTTCTTTTAAAAGAATCTGGATCTTGAGCAATATTACAACGCTTTATTTTCCCAAATCTTGCTGGCATTGAATAAATTAAGGCTTTATAGTCTTCAGTTGTCACTGCGCGGTTTTGCATTGCAAAATGAGCTTTAACTCTGTGTTTTAACTCTTCAACGGTTGGCAGTGTCGCATCTCCAGTTAAAGGTTCTTCGTTAGCTGCTTCTAAACTAGCAATAACTGTATTAACTGTTGATGCAGTCAATAGTTCTCGGTCTGTAAAAGAAAAAAGCGGAGAAACAATTTCTGTAATAGTGTTAGAAGCCGCATTAACTGTTGTGTAGTTGTTTGTTCTGGTAACTATAGTTAATGTAGTGTCCGATGGACCCACTCCAAATTTATCTGTTGAAGTCAGTTTTTTTGGGTCAAACCCTTTATCAGTAACATAATCTCTACCTAATAAATTCATTACAACGTCTGTTGGATCCGCGATTGAATTTGTTTTTAGCTCCGAATCTGATCCATACCCAAATTGTAAAAAAGTAGTATCAGCAATTTTTTCAGCAACATACCTTCTTGGCACTATAACAGGTACCATTATAGATTGTACTCGATGTTTATCCGAACGGGTGTTTCTAACGGATGAATAAATCACATTTTGAGATAGATTTTCAACTTCATAATATTCATGGCCTTGAGAATCAAATACTGAAATCATTTCTGTAATATTTTTTGTGTTTAATTCAATATTCTTAAATCTCTCAAAACCCCCAACTGAAACTTCTTCTTGAGTAATAGTCCCTGATGACACTCTGCCTATTGCTTTTATTGCATAATTTGTTGGTGTGTTATTTGTATCTGTTGACGCAACTACAATTTCGTTTTCTGGATCTGAAAAACTTACATCATCTACCAAAATAAACGTTGGTCCTCCAGTAGATCTAACCTGCGTGCCTCTTAAAAGTGCCGGTAAATATTTTGTATCTGGTCCAACCCCATTTGCATTAGCAGGGCATACAATAAAAAACGTAACAAGCCCAGACGAAGCAGCCGATACATCATATTTATAACCCATCTGTCTGGCTAGTTTAATTACATTTTCATATTGTATTGCGTTTGTTAAAAAAGATTCATTTGCCTGAAAATCTACATAAAAAGATAATATATCACCTACATGCGCAACCATATCAAGCATTAAGGCTCCAAATGAAGCTTCATTAAAGTCTTTAAAAGTACTTGGATAATATCTTTTAGCATACTCAACTAAGTCATTTTTGATTGAGTTAAAATCACGACTAGTATAATTTATTACTGGATGTTTCTTTGTTGTGGGCATTCTATGTTTTTTTCCTCATCTGTCTATGCATAACTAGTTTTATCCCGTAGTTATCACAAAAAATCAAAGCAAAGGGGCTGCTTCTGCAACTGCTTGTTTATCAGGATCAACTATGATATTTAAAATGTCATCTTGGTTCAAAGGAATCACTCTATAAATTATTCTTATTACCAGCACATGAGGTGAAATTTCTAAATTATGAAAAGAATTAGAAGCTTCAATATCAATGAATTTTATGTGGGGTAAATAAATGCTTGTTTGTTCAATTATTTTAGCCTTAATTTGTTCCTCTACAAACTCTCCTTGTTGACTGAACAAAAATGTTAACAAACCAACTCCGAAAAGCGGAATCATTATTCGTTCACCTGGATTTGTTAATATTAGATTTTTAAGGTTTTGTTTCGTGGTTTCCAAAAATGTTTTATTTAGTCCCCAATGGCCGTCCTCTGGCGAACGAGCGAGTGGTAATTTTGGTGATAATCCTGCCATTTTTTTAATTCCCCTTTACTTAATTATTTCATTAAGGAGATTATTCCTCTGAATCGGCACTGGTCGCGGCTATTACATCAATTATTCTAGGAGATGGCGGAGTTAAATAATTTCCAAGAGCAGCAACATTAGGTGGACAATACGCCCCGTCTGGAAAAACATCTGTTCCAAGCTGCCCTAACGCTTCTGTAACATCGGGCATTTGTGGCTCTCCTATATCTACTCCTCCACCTTGTTCTGCTAGTTCTAATATATTTCCAAGCTGTCGTTTTGTGGAGTTAAATATTGACTGAAACGCACATCTATTTGTAAAAAATTGTTCAAAATTCTCTGTGTTCAAAATTGTATTTAATGCTAATAGTCTTTTTGAAGGGAATATATATTCAAACAAAAGTTTAAATTTACTATCTCTTTTAAGTTTTTTATACAATCTATCAAATATTTGTTTACCATATGGTATTTTTGGAGTATCGTCAACTATTGGATAAGCCGACGCAAGATTACTAAAGCTGCCTTCCTTTATTATGTGAGGTAACTGTTCTGAGCCCATTTCAACAGAAACTAACGGCAATATATGTACTTCTTTGGGGTCCATAGTTTCATCTGCTTCTTTAAAGTGGTGTGTTTTATGACAAAAATACATTCCTCTAGTGGCACGGTATGCACCACTGGTTCTGTCAGCAACGGGAACCCTATGATCTCCTTCAGCGGTCCTGGCGTTGGTCCCTCCGGACTTCTGGAAGCCGGTGTCTCCTGTCCAGTGAACAGTCCATGGATTTAATGCCGCTTTAAGCTGAGTACTCAAACCGCCTTCCTTGATACTATTCCCATACCCACTCCACATCTTTTCTGGGAAAACATACGATAGCCGAAGGCCGAAGCCTACATCTTCTAAAATATCTGACCACTTACCATTGAGTACTAAATCTCTAAGCGCTTGTTCATCTTCACCACCCTCTGTAATTTCCATCTGGGGTGGTAAAATTCTTTTTACAACTTTCACCCCTTGCAAAATTACGTTTTTCTTAATAAGCGGTGACGTGAGCAAGTTACCTTTTATCTTTTGTGAAAAATATTGGACTTCATATTCGGCATATGGATCCGCTTCCCTCTGGTCATCAACAAAGTCCTCAACATTCCCAACAATTCTTGGAGTTGGAGCAGGAGAAACTAATTGGCCTAAGTTAACTCCTGAAGGGTTGTGTATTGTATATTGATATCCTATCTCCTCCTCTTCTAGTTCTCCTGCATCAAAACCAACAAAATCACCAAGCAATCTAATAAAAGCTGCATATGGCAACAATATTTCGTTATATCGCCTGGGTCTTGATGAAGGCCACCATGGGGTCGGGTATGCACCATCTTCATTGCGATTAATCGCTAAACGTTTTTTTATCGCTCCTTCACAAGGTCGCCTGTGACGCCGATCCAATGTTCAAAGTGTTCCACTCCTCCTCTGAGATGTGTATGCGAAGAATAATTTCCTTCCTCTTCCCATGTTTCGAATTCATAAAGTTTTCTAGCTAAATGTTTTCCAGCGTCTCGTTTGGCCGAGCCGGGTGAGCCCAAGCTGTACAACCCGGAAGACCTTTTAAATTTTAATTTTATGTACTTTTCTAATATAAAACCACCATTTTTAGAAAGTTTGTTGCGTTTTCTTCCACTTATACTCTCTGAGTATATTCGTGGTTTGCACCAAGGAATATACCTTTTTCCATCCAAAGTTTGCGAGCCATATTTAAGATTGGATGTATCCTTCTCTTCCCCCCATATATCCGCTACATCAAATATATCCCAAGCTAATCTTCTATCGCCATAAAGTGGTAAATGATATGCTTGACCTATTTGTTCATCAGATGTCTCCCCAAAAAATATTGCGTTTGAAGGCGTTGCTGGTTGTTCAAGCGGAAATTGTATATTTCTGTCTGTCCACTCATCTGGATATCCAGAGTTATACCAAGCATGATCCCACTGATTAAATGTGTGAAAATAAAGTGGGGCAGCTGCTTTTTTAAAGCCGGGGTTTTCTACAATTAATACAAAAATGTTGTTCATCGCGACTTCTTGACCATTCATTTTTAAAATTTGGCCAGTTGCAGCGCCGCAGGGTGCAATATCTTCCTGGTGGAGCAGCCATAGGCTTTCGCCTTTGGCTTTGATCTCTTCCTCGGTCCAGGGGCCATGGCAAAAATTATTTTTGTGGTAATCAGTAGTGGGACTGCCGGGTACTTGGTGGCCATGGTGCACTTCTATGGGCATTTCAACTTTCATTGCAGTCCTATCTGCAGTAATATACTTTACATCAAATGGGTAACTTGGCCCAAGGGCGTTGCCAGCAGGTTGTAGGTATGCTTTGGCCCCATCAACAAAATTACTGCCACCAATCCAAAATACAATTTTTTTAACTTCGGGCACAAATATTTCTGATTTATCACTTGAACCAGCCCAAAAATGATAAACTGGCGGTCTTATTTGAATTACTGGCCAGCTGCTTGCATCTCCTGGAGAAGCTGCCTCATTTAACGCGTTCCATTCTTCTTTTGTTTGCGGACCCATGTCACCGGCAAAGAAGGCTGGATCACCTTCATTTCTGCCATATGAATCCTCTATAGCTCTATTCTCGTTTCTTCCAACGGACGTGCTGTTTCTGACTCTTATAAGCACATCCATATTTAGTTTTTTGACCCATTCAATTCTGGGACTCCAGATAGGGAGCGGAATCGCGCCGGATGGCGTCGTAGACCAGCCAATTGGCGTCGGGTCTGTGGCGCTCTGAGCGTTATACTGATCAATCCAAAAACGTTGGGGCAACCATATGTCCCTCTGAACAACTTTATAAGTTGCATCTCCGACTATTTTTGTTTGAAATTCGGTCTGTTGTGGTTCGTTCCCATACCTAGACCATATAGGGGCAATAATTGCGGGATTCCGCAGTTTCTCTACTGCTCCAAGGTATTGCATTGTCGAAGATGGAGTTGTGCCATACACTGTTGGGTTGTTAAATATATCTTGGTTGTCGGGATACTCTAATATTTCTCTAAGAAAATATGCTCCTAAATCTCGATATTTCTCCCAGTGCTGACGGGTGGGAGACCAGATTGGAGCATCATGATGCGAACGAGCGAAGAAAAATGCTTGGAGCAAGTCTGGGTACATTTGTCCAAGCATTCCGCTGGGTGCGGTAGTAGTATAACTATGGCTCTGCAAATCACTGTTCGAGAGGGCATGCTGCTCATGCACGTTCGGAGCGATAATTTTTCTATGTGGGAAATTCATGCCTAAAACATGTTCGATAAAGCCTCCGCCATATCCCTCGGACGGCGGATCCAATTCACCACGATTATAATCACCTAAAAGATTTGCAACATGTTCAACGACAGTGGTCATGGAAGGGACCACGCCGAATTGGGCCTGGCCATCATTTTGTATCGCAGCAAGATCGGCGTTCACAAAAACCCCCCAATTATCTATTACAGCGACCAATTCTTCAATTTCTGCTCCACCAGGAAGAGGAACACTTATTACGTCTCCAGGGTCATAAGCTGTGCCTGGTGGTAAAAGTACGTGCTGGGGGATTTCGACTGGAAGCACACTTCCGGCGTCGGTGGGGTCAGGAATATACTCTCTTAAACAAGTGCTCGCGGCCGTGGATGGCCTGGTTAAGGCCCAATTTTCATTTCCGGGCCACGATTTCCATGTTTTGGCTACAGATGTGTGTTTTCGTTCTGATATATCTGCATTAGCTGCAAGCTCTGTTATGTGATTCGCTGAAAAATCCTCTGACCCTATATACATATAAACTTTTTTAGCATTTCTCCACTCCTCTCCTTTCCCGTGCCAATCAATCTCCGCATTGATCGGTTTAATGCTGTCAATAACTGGTGCTAACTCATCTTCCAGTTCAACTTGTTCAAATGGCTTGTCTTCGTTTTTTAAAACAGCCTCTTCTAATGCCGGCAATTTAAGATCTAGAATATTTTCTAATTTCTTTCTTAGGGGTGGCTCATCACCCGCTGGTTTAAAAACTTCCATAATCTCTTTATTTAACAATTCATCTCTTGCGATTGCCCTACTTGTTATATTTTCGGCGGTGGTACCATAAATGTCCTCTGCAATTTTTTGTTCTATTTCTGCATTTGTCAAATTCTTAGTCGCAGGATCCTTGCTTAATCGATTCTTTAATTTAGTTTCTAATTTCTCAATATAGGAACTGTGTCTTGCTGCAAGAGTGCTACCATTTGGTAAGGGAACAGTTTGAACTTTTTGTTTAATAAATTCAGCTATTAATGGATCTGAAAATGCGTCTTCTCCTCTAAATCTAGAAAAGACAAATATACAACTCATAACAATTTCAATGGTATAAAGCCTTATTGCAGCTTTTAGTGCAGCTTCAAAAGCAGCATCCGCTAAATGAGTTGGTTCCTCCCCGTTTTCAAAATCTATTTGAGATAAAAATTCTCCTGCACGTTTCTTGGCACCCTCTTTCAACCCATCAAGACCTATAAGTTCAAGAAGATCTTTTTGCAAAAAATTTATTTCTCTTAATTTCTGTAATCCAAAATATTCTGATTCAGAAATTATTACCGAAATTTCTTCGTTATATTTTTCAATTATTTTATCATAAAGAATATGACAAAGTGAGGGGTTTTCTTCTGTAAGGAAACGTGCAAATGATGATTCATTATCTTTAAGATCAGAAAGAAGTGTGTCTATTGGGCCGGGGTTGGAGCCATCAATTAAATGAGAAGGGAGCACAACTCCGTCACTGAATGAACCGCCCCTTGTGATTGACCATGAAAGAAGAAGTTTAAATAACTGAACCTGGTGTGGAACATTTTCATCTCTTGCATCAGCTGAAGTCAGAAGCTCCCCGGCAAAAGATGAAGGCGTAGTTAAGGTTGTGGGTATTATTACCGTTTTGGCCAGGCCCGTTTTTGGCAATACCAGCGCGTCCCCTATGTAAAACCCAGCTGCATTCGTTCCCGTAACCTTTGAAACTGTTAAGTTATATGCATCAACAAACCCACTTATTGGTGGTAAAATACTATAATTTACGTTTACATGGCCCCAGTTCAAGGCAACTTCACTGGCCCTGGACCCAATAGTTTCCACATGTGCTGAGCCTGGTATCCATTGACCATATGTTGGGCTGTATGGATCAGCATCTAAAACACCAGGTATAAAGTTTAACCTTGGAGAGTATAAATCCCAACTATTGGCGCCGCCGCTGATGGCCCTATAATGCTTTACCACACCGCGCGAGAAGGTGTGATCAGTGCCAATTAATTCTGAAAATGGTAATTTTTCTATATCATAACCAAGATCTCTGAGTTTATTTATCTCATCAAAGATCATTGGTATAAAAGATGCAATATCAACAGCAAACGAACTTTTAATTGGTTCTAGTGTTGCTGCAAGAGCATAGCCAGTTTGTCGGTCCAATGATTCAGCTTCTGCAATTAAACTATTGAAGAAAGATATGCCGTCTTGCCCCTCGCCTTCGAATATACTTCTAGGTTCGCTGGTTCCCAAAACAATCATATTGGCTATATTGCCAAGTTGTTCTTTTGCCAATGCTTTATCAAGCTCAATCTGTGCATCAATCTCTTCTGGAGTTAATCCTTTTTGGCGTAGGGATTCTCTAATTGCTGTTTCTCTTAATGTCTCACCCTCCAAGCATAAATCTTCAAGTTGTTGACAATTATCATTAGGAACGTCTGCGTAACAGGCACTTAAATCTAATATGGGGCCTAAATTCTTAAAGAAAGTTTGTGTCTGTGTTTGTGTAGAAAATAAAGCATAAAAGGTTGGATATCGACTTTGTAGAAGTGACTGAACTCGTGCTATTAATACTGCTGAAGCCGTCCCGGTAAATAAAGTACAAATTTCGTCTTTTGTCAACGCCCCAAAAAGATCACCTAGAAACTCTTCTGGGTCGGCTACGTCCGTTCCTGCAAACCTATCTGCTAACACTTCTCTTGTTTCTGGCACAGGAAATAAATCTTCAGGCATCAATTCCCCGTAACCTGGACTTTGATCTTCACACTTTTCAACAAATGCCATTAGCACTTCATTTACAGGCTTCCAAACCAGTTCTTCTAACTTGGCGTATGCTAAATCTTCCAACTTTCGCGCTACATGATCTAAAAGTGAGGCGAGCCATGGCTTGGGTATTGGCCATGGCCACTTAAACGTTGTATCACGTTTTTTAACAGCTGGAATGGGATCTTCTTTATCTGGATCTGGTTCTCGCGAAAGTGCTTCGTAAAATAAAGCTCCTAATGAAAACATGCTTACGAGAATTATTTCACATACCCATCTTCTTCCCCCTTCATCAGCTGTACTCTCTATAACAGCTTTGTAAAACGGATCGTCAACTCCTTGCGCGATGAATTGGCCCATTTTATCTTTTATGCTTTGCATTACTTCGGCGCCGTGAATAAAAGTAAACCCTTCTAATTCTATATTTTTCGTTTCTGCTGCTTTAAAAAATTTATCAATTTGTTTTGGATCTGCACCGATTTCTTTTAAAAACTCGTCACAAAGACCATCAATAACATCATCTAAAGAAAGGACAGAACCATAACACTCCAATAGCTTATAAGCTAATGTTGGGATGTCTACTCTGTTCAAAACATACGGATAAAGATCATCTAACGTCCTAATTTTATCAACATTATAAGGAAGCGCAGCAAAAACTTGGTCCGCAACTAGGTCATTGGCCGATCTAGCTCTTGTTGATAAAGCATATTTAAAGCTTTTGTCAAGTGTTAACTCTTCCTCTTTTTGGACTTCATCGAATGTCTTTGGTTTCCGCTTCTTCCCGAACTGATCGAAAAATTTCATATGTGATTTTACAGTGTCAGGTTTTTTCGACTTTAATTCTGAAAAGGCTCCTGGATAGGCGTCTACAAATTGCTTGACAGCCAGTCTTGGCCCGGATGTAATAGTGTCCACATGCCTAAACATAGTTGCAGTTGTAACATCATTAAGATAATCAAGTTTTTCTAGTCTCGCAAACCCTTTCCATAGAAAATGCCACGCAGATACCTTATAATGTCCGCCTGTTCTCCTTAACTTTCCTTGGCCTAGTTCTGGTTCTCCTTTTTGTGGCAATCTTATATATGCCAAAGCAGGATAGCTATCGGTGCGCCAGCCAAATGCAATTTGTTCATTTTTTAAATCAACCCTATTCCAAACTAAAAATTCTTTTATTTCTGCTCTAGCTTGTGTGACAGCTTCGCTAATTAAACTAAAATCAATAGGTGCGTTAGTGCCTTCATACACGTATTGTTGAGCTTCTAAGCTTTCATGTTCTATTTGATACTTAATCAAACTGAGTCTTAATTCTTCAACTATTTTGTCAAATGCTACAAAACTATCATATTGAATTTCAAGTTGTTTAACTGGCGGGTCGTACCCGGGTTCCTGAATAGCCTCTCTGGCTTTTGTATTT
>Ga0114908_1001588_pt1 | contig 11481 bp, 2 predicted proteins | sample MalvireepMed_s17_FD_87292 | JGI IMG/M metagenome (GOLD analysis project Ga0114908, IMG submission 87292) | Marine viral communities from the Global Malaspina Expedition - Malaspina viral metaG DeepMed_s17 | ecosystem: Environmental > Aquatic > Marine > Oceanic | place: Mediterranean Sea... | reverse complement strand
GTTAAATATGACTGATATTTTGAACATAACAGTTGATCAAACTAATTAAAATTAGAAAAAGGGAACTGATTACATGGCAATAAAAGAGAACGTATCAATTAATTATACTAGTAGAGACTTTGCTAGTATTAAAGAGGATTTAGTCGAATATACAAAAAAATATTATCCAAATACATTTAAAGATTTCAATGAGGCTTCTTTTGGTTCGTTAATGTTGGATACTGTTGCTTATGTGGGCGATATCCTTTCCTTTTATTTAGATTATCAAGCAAATGAATCTTTTTTAGATACGTCAATAGAACTTGACAACATTATAAGACACGGTAGAGAATTAGGCTATAAACACGAACGTTTTTCCACTGCCCAGGGCACAGTCTCGTTTTATATTCTTGTGCCCGCGAATGCAAATGGAATTGGTGTTGATTCAAATTATATTCCTATGTTAAAAAAGGGCAGCACATTTAATGGTACAAATGGTAACACATATATTTTGAATGAAGATATTGATTTTTCCGGAGAAACTATGGATATTGTTGCTGCACAATTTGATGAAGATTCATCGGCCGTAACAAAATATGCTATAAAAGCTGAAGGTCAAGTTATTGCTGGAGAAATTGTAATGGATTTTGTTGATATAGAAGCCTATCAACCATTTTATAGAACAAATTTAGCTGGTGGCGATCGAGTATTGGAAATTTTATCGGTGACAGATAGCAATGGTCATGAATGGTTTGAAGTTGATTTTTTGTCTCAAGATATGGTTATTGTACCAATACCAAATAAAAATGCCGATAAAGCGACGACGCCTGCAATATTAAAACTCCTCTCTGTTCCGCGACGTTTTGTTGTGGAGAAAGAAGCGGGTAGAACATTTTTACAATTTGGCTACGGCTCAGAAAGTGAACTTACATCTGAAAACGCCAGCCTCAAAGATCCAAGCGAGTTAGCATTAAAAGTACATGGAAAAAATCATATTACGGACGAAGCCTTCGACCCAACAAATTTATTATCTTCCGATAAGTTTGGCATAAGCCCTTCAAATACAACATTGCAGGTTGTGTACAGAATCGCTTCAACGGAAGATTCAAATGCTGCAACGGAGACTGTTACTATAGTTGGAGAGCCACTATTAGAATTTCCTGCAGTTTTAGAAGGCGCCAATTTAAATGCCGGTACATTATCTGACGTTGTTGGCTCCTTGGAGGTAAATAATGAATCACCAATAACAGGAGATGTTTCTTTTCCGACACTCGAAGAAGTTAAACAAAGAATTCGTTCCACCTTCCCAACTCAAAATAGAGCAGTTACGCTAGAAGATTATCAGAATTTAATTTATAGAATGCCGCCTGCTTTTGGAGCAATTAAAAAATGTCACATAATACCTGATGTTGATTCTTTTAAACGCAATTTGAATGTTTATGTTTTATCTGAAAATGTTGCAGGAAATCTAATGACTGCAAACAATACATTAAAAACGAATATTAAAACATGGCTAAATCAATATAAAATGATTAATGATACGATTGATATTTTAGATGGTCATGTTATTAATATTGGAATCGAATTTGAGATTGTAAGTCACGTAGCTAGCAATAAATTTGAAACCTTAGAGATAGCTTCTGATGTTTTAAAAGAGTTTTATGCCGACAAAGTATTCAGCATAGGAGAAAACTTATTTATAACAGATATTTATAGCATATTAAATAGAGTGCGCGGTGTTGCAGACACAACAAACGTTAAAATTATAAAGAAAAGCGGTCCAGAATATTCCCAAGTTCATTATGATATAGATTATTTTACATCACCAGATGGAAGATATATTGCTATGCCAGAAAATGGAGTTTTTGAAATTAAATTTCCAAATGTAAATATTAAAGGGACAATTAAATAATGGCAATTAAAAGATATGTTGCAAACGCTGATACAACAATAACCAACGCTTTTAAAGCAGATCTCACAACAAGAGGCACTGGCTCAAATATGGGAGCTTCTGATAGTTTAGAGGTGTTTTCAATTTATGGCCAAATTGCTAGTGGATCCAATGCCACAAAAACTGCTGAATTGTCGAGAATATTAATTAATTTTCCAATCAGCACGATTGTAGTAGATAGAAACAAAGGCGATATCCCATTATCTGGAAGTGTCGATTTTTATTTGAGAATGTTTAACGCAGAACATCCATTTACAGTTCCAGACAATTTTACACTCTCCGCATCAGCAGTTACTAGACAGTGGGAAGAAGGCTATGGCTTGGATATGGAAAATTATTCTGATCTAACTTATAATGTTAGCGGCTCGAATTGGATGCGCGCAAATATCAACAATAAAGCTGCAACTGCAACAATACAGTTCAATAACAACTCTGCGGCTTCTTATGATGGCGAAACCTTTACAGTACAATCGACTGATGGAACAACCGTTGTTTATACACTTGACGATGATACGGCTAGCAACACTTATGGTGCGAGCACGACAAATATAGGAATTCAAGGTGGGCCCAGCGCGCTTTGGATTGCCGGTAGAGTTGAGGATGCTATTACAAATTCCAGCAATACCCATGATGGTAAAATAACGGTCGCTAGAGATTCCGCGGCAGCCGCTACAGCAACAATACAGTTCAACAGCGACACCGCCGCTAATTACGACGATGAAACCTTCACAGTTACCTCAACTGATGGAACAGAGGTTGTCTATACACTTAACGACGATTCGACTAGCAATACTTATGGCGCCAACGCAACATCAATAGGAATTCAAGGCGCGCCAGCAGCCAGCAAAGTATCCGAGCTAGTGACCGCTGCAGGCAACAACTCTAGTAATGCTCACGCTGATAAAATAACATTTGTAGAAGGCGCTTCAGCTACAGTTACCCTCACACAAGATGTATCCGGCCAACCCGGCAACAACACTGTCGCAACAACAGACTCTACTGATATAACTGTAAGCGGCTTCACTGGCGGAACCGGCACAAAACTCACGCTCACACAAGTCACGGAAGGTGGCGCCGGAAATAACACTATATCTACGACTGACTCCACTGATATAACTGTGAGCGGCTTCACTGGCGGAGATGGTACATGGTCAAGACCAGGAGGAGATTACGATACATTCCCCTCCTGTTCTTTTGCACAAACTTTTGATACTGGTACAGAAGATTTAGAAATGGATATTACGCCATTGGTTGAACAGTGGATTAATTCTGCCGGAAATGTTTTTGGCGATAAATCAAGTGCTCGGTATGGCTTAGGTGTACATTTAACCAGCAGCCAAGAGGCAAAGTACACAGGAAAAGAAGAAAATGGAATTCTCAACAATCCGACTGGATCAATTCGTTCCTATTATACTAAAAAGTTTTTTGCTAGAGGATCTGAATTTTTCTTTAAGCAGCCAACAATTGAAGCGCGCTGGGATTCATCTACAAAAGATGATAGAGGTAACTTTTATTTAAGCTCATCTCTCGCCCCAGCAGCTGATAATTTAATGAAACTGTATCTTTATAACTTTGTAAGAGGCCAATTAAAAAATATTCCAGGCCTAGGTGGCCCCCGAACTCCTAAATATAATACTAGTGGCGATATTAAAAATACAAAACTATTAGTTACTATATTTTCTGGATCGTCTGACAACACTGCACCATCCGGCGAAAAGTTAGCCTTTTCAATTGGCGGCGGCACGCTGGTTGCTGGCGACACTTTTACTACTGCTTCATGGTTTGCGACAGGATCTTATTCTGCTTCATTTGCTTTTACTGGATCTTCGACACTAACAAAAATATGGGATGTTTGGTACACTTCCAGTGTCGGCGCCGCCTTTCCGAGTACACAAAATCAATTCTTTACAGGCGCCGTTAGCATCAAGAATTTTAGGGCCCAAAATCACAATCCAAATTCAACATATGTCGTCTCCATGCCAAATCTTAGACAAAAATATTCTAATTCTGAAACGGCTCGTTTCAGACTTTCTGCTCGAAAAAAAGATTGGAATCCGACTATTTACACTAAAGCAACCAACACTGTTGAAGCCAGCACTGTGGAAGATGCTTATTATAAAATTTATAGAGTTAAAGATGACTATACAGTAATTGATTATGGCACTGGTAGTTTAAATCATACGCGACTTTCTTATGATATAAGCGGAAGCTTTTTTGATTTGAATACTTTTTTGCTACAAGGTGGCTATATGTATGGAATTAAATATGTGTTTTATGAAAATGGTAAATATGCCGAACAGTCGGATGAATTCAAATTTAGAGTAGAATAAAATATGAGCATCAAAAAACTTTTCAACAAAGATGATGAACTAAAAACAATTTTGACATCTACAGATATTGAAGCTGTAGGAAAAGAAACAGAATCTGCAGCATATATCAAATCATTCACAAGAGATAAAGATAGATTTGTTCCACATGTTGACTTTTCAAGCGCCTCAAATTTTGCTAAATTTGGATCTGCAGAACAATATTATGAAGATGCCATTAAAAGAGTTTATAAAACATATCCATATGATGGATCTCTGAAAGAAAAATTAGATTGGCACAACAGTTCTTCTTATTTTGAGAACTATATTTTTGATAATAGATATCCTAGAACAACTGGCTATATTATATTCGCAGCGGATGGCTGGGGAACAAAAGGATCAGCCTCAGATCGTTATTCAAGTAGTTCTTTAGGAGAATATATCCTTTTTAAGGGCGGCCCACATCCAAGCAAAAGAAGTAAAGGTAAAGAAATTACTGATGGCACTGGAGATTATAAGAGTGGCTATTCAAACTACTTTAACATATCGCATAACAGAGAATCAAATTTAAAAATTGATGGCGGCGATGGAAATAGTGTAGAATTTTGGATGAAAAAAGATGCTTTTGATAGCACTAATAAAACAGAAAGAGAAGTAATATTTGATACATATACGGCTAATGCCGCCTACACTGCAGCTGGATATGGACGAATGCGCATTGAATTAACTGGCCACGACACAGATCAAAGCACATTATCTCCGTTTCTTTTAACATATATGTCTGGAAATGTAGGTTTTGCATCGGCTTCTATTGGCTCGAATGTTACAACGACTACCGTAGCAGATGAAAAATGGCATCATTATGCATTTACTGTTGTTAATTCTGGAAGCAATTTACAAGCAAAGTTGTATGTTGATGGGCAATGCAATCATACTATTGTTGGCGGCGGCGGAGAAACGCCAACGGATGCGGTATTAACTTTCGTCACCGGCGATAGACCAGACGCCGGTGATACTCTTACAATTACATCCGCCGATGGTACGACAGTGACATATACATGGGTCGTTCAAGCAAACGAATCCGCGGCCGATGCAAAAGTTCATGCCTCTAATACCACAACGACACAGGTTGATTCACTACAAAATGCCATTGAACATGAAAACAACCATGGCGGAAATATTTCATGCACTCAATCTGGCGGCGGCTTAATACTGACCCTCGCGGACAACGGCGAGAACACTGCAGGTGCTATATCTAAGACTGGTGCAACCGATGGGCAACTTGCGATAACAACAGATTTTGCCGGTGGCAGCGTCACCAATCTCGCAAAAGGCGCTTCAACTGCAACTATAGATTATGTTAGTGGCGCAATGGTTGCGACAATCGGAGCGTTGGCAACTTCACCTTCTGGAACATCTACTCCCGATTTAGGATGGGGGAAGCTTTCAGGATCTTTGGATGAATTTAGATTTTGGAAAACCAAAAGAAATCCTCAAGAAATTGGACGTTATTGGATTGGTCAAATCGGCGGCGGCGCAAATACTGATAAAGCGAATACTCATCTAGGCGTTTATTATAAATTTAATGAAGGAATTGTAGGAAGTACCACCCCCGATAAAACCGTTTTAGATTATTCAGGTCGCATTAGTAATGGTAGTTGGTTTGGATATACATCAGTTTCTAGAAATACTGGCTCAGCAATTGTTTCTGCTTCTATTACAAATATTAGTTCAGAATTTGAAGACCCAATTCTTTATTCGGGACACTCTAAAGTCAATGGGCTTTTAACTTCTTCAATATTAATTGGTAGGGAATACGATTATAGAAATAATGCTTCTCTTTATCATTCTTTTCCGGATTGGATTGTTGATGAGGATACAGATAAAACACTTAAAAAATTAACGCAAATTATTGCAACATATTTAGATACATTATATTTGCAGATACAAGAGTTGCCGAGAATTAAAAATGTTAATTATTTAAGCGGGGCGCATAAGCCATACCCATTTACAAATAAAATATTAGAATCAAAAGGATTTATAGCTCCGGATCTTTTCCCAGATGTAGAAATTATTGAACATTTTCTTAATAGAAGTGAAAAAGAATTTTTTGCAGAGAAACTTTATGATGTAAAAAATAAAATATATCAAAATATTTATAATAATTTATCATATATCTATAAATCTAAAGGAACTGAAAAGGCTTTTAGAAATTTAATTCGATGCTATGGCGTAGGTCATGAACTTTTAAAACTTAATCTTTATGGAGACAAAGTTGTATATAATTTTGAAGATAACTTTAGTTCCATATCTGTAAAAAAGAAAGCAATAGATTTTAACCATCCAGATAGATATGATGCCACAGTTTATCAATTTACAGGCAGTCAACATCAATCGAATACTAGTTCTTTTTCGTTCATTTCTGGATCAGCCGCGCAAGCAACTGCAAGTGTTCCAATGACAGTAGAAGCGGAAGTAATTTTCCCCAAAAAATTTCACCCCAAAAACGCTTATTATAAACATACTCCCTTTTTGTCTTCTTCGTTATTTGGCATGCATACCGCGGAAACTCTGGCCGATTCGCCACCTGATTTAACTTGGTATGATACTGATCCCGCTAATTTTCAAGTTTATGCAATCAGAAAAACAGATTCTCACAATATTATCAATGGGAAAGGATACACCAGAGCGGATGCTTATTTTATGCTCACAAGCAGCGCTGCTGTAGGCAGCGTAATACCAGAACTTACAAGTTCAGTGTTTTCTAACGTATATGATAATAGTAAATGGAATTTTGCTGTACGAATAAGGCCAACAAATTATCCCTTTGCTGGGCATGTACCATATTCTCTCGATAGTAATGTAACTGGTAGCCATACAACATATAATGTAGAATTTTATGGCGTTAATTCCCACGCTGATGTAGTAACAAATGAATTCCTCGTCACAGGGACAATTCCAATGGATCGAGGAATTCAATTTATGACAAGCTCCAAAAGATTATATCTTGGGGCGCATAGAACAAACTTTACTGGAAGTGCACTTAAGTCTTCTGATGTAAAAATTACTTCTGCGAGATATTGGCAGAGTTATTTAGATGATAGAGTCATTAAAGCACACGCGAAAGACCCAGAAAATTTTGGAACATTACATCCGTATCGAAGTGCATATCTTTTTGAAGATCTAAGCCTCCCAGTAGAAATACCACAAATAAATACTTTAGCGTTAAATTGGGATTTTGAAACTCTCTCCGGGTCAAGCGCTGGTCGCGCAGATGATTATTATGGCGGAAGTGCTTATAATGCTAATTTTATCGTAGATGATACTTCTTCGGGCTCAGTAAATGCCAGCACTTTTGAATCTTGGACTGGCAGCTATGGATGGTTAGGAAATATAATCAAAAGACAGCACACAGGTAGAGGAGACTTTTTCCTGCCAAATGCCACTGGTTCAATAAGTAGGGAATATATACACTCTGCTAGGCAAAATCTACCAGAAAATCTTTACAGTTCTGATACAATAAAAGTACTTTCTCGCGATGATGAAGTTTTTACACGGGATACGAGACCCACAACACACTTTTTTGCTATTGAAAAAAGCATGCATCAGGTTATTTCCCAAGAAATGCTTAATTTATTTGCTACAATTGTTGATTTTAATAATTTAGTCGGCGCGCCCGTTAATAGATATCGTCAGGATTATAAGGACTTAGCAAAATTAAGACAATTGTTCTTCGAAAAGGTACAAAACATTCCCGATACTGAAAAGTTTTTTGATTACTATAAGTGGATTGATTCTGCTCTATCGAAAATGATTTTACAACTGATGCCAGCTTCAGCAAGACATGCAGATAAAATACGAAATGTTATCGAAAGCCATATTTTAGAAAGAAATAAATATTGGACAAAGTTTCCGACTCTAGATAATTTATATCCAGAAAATATTCAAGCTGCAGCCGGTGAGAAGGGAGGCGGTGATAGCCCAATTACTGAACCATCTGCTACGGGTAACGATTCTCCGAGCAATCCTGCAGTTTTAGATTATTCATTAAACGACAACATCATTCCAAGCGTCATGGATTCAACAAATATTGGATCGCTAGGCACACACGGCCCGGGCGCTTTTTTTAAAAAAACCTCTCAAGAAAGAAACAAAGCATCAGATTCAAATACTGGCGATATAAGATCTGGTGATGATAATGTCGATAACGACAGGGAAGCCATTAGAAAAGTTATAAAAGAAATGGAGGATCGGGGCGGCCGCCGCCCATTTAATTTTTTCGTCGATAGAAAAAGAAGTATAGATCTTCATGTTGGTCACAATGTTCACAAGAACAAGAGGAATTTGGCTCTTAAACCAATAATAGATTTTTCTTCCAAAGAAAGCGATGTCACAATCTTATCATCTAGTATCGAAGCAGAAAGTAATTTTGCGAGAGATTTAAGGGATAAAGCCCGACTAGATAGAAAAGTTAAACTACCATTTAAAGTCACAGTGCCAGTAATGTCAGATAGTTATGGTGACTATATTATACCATTCAATCTCTATGCAACCTCTGTCAGCTCTGGTTATGTGTCTGTTATATCCAGTGGATTTTCTTCTGATGTTGACATAACAAATCTACATAATGATTCTGTGAGTCCAACAAATGAAATACCATTGCAAGGGCCATTTACTGAAAAATTCGTTGGAGGTAACCAGCATAGACATCATTGGTCGCATCTTAAATTAGATACTTTAACGACTCGCCCGGAAGCTTGGAAAATATCTCTTAGCAGCAATACAATTACCTTTTCCAAACCAGACTCGGCAGCAAAACCACGCGCTCAATATATACGAGATGAATTTGCAAAACGCTCCGTAAATATTAGAAACATAAGACAAACAACCGGTTCTACTGACGATGGCTTATATACAAATATTGGCAACTATACAAATGATTATGATATTGTACAAAGTTCGGGAAGAGCAATTAATAATCGTAATTTTGTAAAAAATGAAGGCATCAATGTGGATTGGCTAGCCACACAAAAGCCGGATTCAACTGCATTGCCGTTTTACGGTATACCAGAATATACAACAATAAATCGCGCTGTAACCGGTTCAAATAAATTTGTTTTTGTTGAGCGATTTAGCGCGCCTGGCGATCCTGCGACAATGTGCGTTGGCATGCTCGATATTGAATCTGGAGAAAAAAGCGTTTATAATGCTTTACCGTGGAGAAATTTATCAGTTCGATTACCATTGAAAGAGCTACTTACAAACCACACAAAACAATTTGGATTTTATAGTGATGCACAATATTCTGGTAGTTGGCGCGAAGCCGCGGCCGCTGGTATAAAAAGCGTAGGATCTTATCCTGGTTTTGATGGCTCTGTAAGTGCATTGAATTATCAAGGCTCGGCTTCGTTTCATAAAACTCATAGAAATACAAAAAGAGTTTTAAAATATTCAAACGAGCATACCATGGCAAGAGGAGTTGTGCTCACAGCTTCTGTTCATGATAATTGGTTTATACAACATCCAATTCCCCAAAGCGATATGCAATATCAATGGATTACAGCTTCTGCTGTAAACTCTATAATTGGATATCAACAAAAAGATCATGCAAACGCAAGCCAAGCTTCAACAGATATTATATTTTTAAGCGCTAGCGAATATGGCAGTTATCTTCGGGAAAGTGCAGGGCTTCGTTATTTTGGAACAACAGAAAACCACCTAGATGCAACTGCTGGTTTAAGTGGGTTTACTTTTACAGACTTTGCTGGTTTAAATTTTAATGTTGTTGATCCAATAACTGCTTCTACAAATACGATTGGACATGCGTCTGGGATAGGAGCAGACTTTTATTCCAACACTGGCCTTATCACAAGCGTAAATCCGGAAACGGATGCTAGACCTGGCACACATGTTATGTTAAACGCTATTCTATTACATAGAAATGGGCCCTATCAATATCCGAGTTGGAAACAAATTAGAACCGGAGAGAACCAAATTGTAAGAGATCAGCGCAATAATAATATGCTTTCAATTATTGAGGGAACGGGCAAGAAAGGAAGCAGCTTCCTCCACCTTACAGAATCTGCAGTAACTTCTCGTTATTTGCCAATGAAACATGTTTTAACGCCAAAAGGCGCCCCACAGCCTGTTTTATTCAAGCACACATATGCAAATAACTTAGGAACTTTTGCCAATAAGAAGTTCGTTGAAAAATTAAATACTTATATTTTAGGCGGAGATCAAACTTATGATGAGCTTAGAAAATTATACTTAAACAATTCTATGCCATCGTTCACCCCAGAATTTGTTAGTTTTTCTTACCAAGAAGTTATATGGCCGCGTGAAGTCAATATGTATTTAGATAAAGTAAGAAGCCGCAAAAAGTTTATTAATAATTTTTGGAAGGATGTGAGAACAGATAGAACTCAGACAGATGTTGTAAATAGTGTTGGAGAAACAATTACTAGCCAAAGTATGTGGCCACTTGACCCAAGAGTTAATTTTGAAGATAGTTTGGCCCCAACAGTTGGCGAAACCGCTGCAGCGGGCGCTCTTTTAAATAATCACACTATTTTCCACAGCGCTTCTTCTAATCCTCAAAATAGTATAGCTGCTGGCCCACTTTATGCTTACACGAATTGGGATGCGCATGAAAAACCAGCCTTAGAAATAGTATATAGTAGCGACACGTTATGGGAAGCCGGTTCACAATCAGGCAAAAATCCATTTTATAACACATATAAAGATTATAACGATGAGATCAAACGAGTGGGAAAAGACTACTCAATAATTCCAGAATTTAATTTGAGCATAGACCATTTAGAATATTATCTTGATGAAAAAGAAGGAAACTTTTTTGTTGATCGAGATGGCCTTTTATCATTAACTGGATCAGAATTTTCTGCTAGTAATGAAAATAAATTTTTTACAACCTATGCACATGCTGATTTTTTGAAACACTTTAAAGTAGTGCGAGATCACCACAAAGACTTTGCAGAGCCTGCAGAAATTAAATTAACATGTAAAGCTTTAATGAAGTTTCTGCCTTACGACGGATTTTATCCAGCCCAGCGAACAATACAGTTAGCTGAATTATTTTCCCAATCCTATGCGCACGATGTGTTTTTATTAACATCAGATTTACATGGAAACTCTATAAATCAAAGCAACATTAGAACTTTTTATCAACCATTGTTTTCACCAGGAATATTGTATAATACAATTAAATCTGGCATAGCCGTTGAC
>Ga0114908_1001585_pt1 | contig 11492 bp, 7 predicted proteins | sample MalvireepMed_s17_FD_87292 | JGI IMG/M metagenome (GOLD analysis project Ga0114908, IMG submission 87292) | Marine viral communities from the Global Malaspina Expedition - Malaspina viral metaG DeepMed_s17 | ecosystem: Environmental > Aquatic > Marine > Oceanic | place: Mediterranean Sea... | reverse complement strand
ACAAAAAGCCCTACAAAATGATATCGACAAAGCAATGGCTAGCGAGGGCAAAAAATCACAAAATGCCATAAACCTTCAGAATCAACTGAATTCCTTAAAAGCGCAAGAAGCGGAACTTCTTCGTGGTAATTTAAACTTAACCGAAGCGCAGCAGGAAAGCTTGGTTAAAAGAATATCCGCAGAAATACGATATAGGCAAGCAGCAGTAGAAACTTCCGCACAGACACAAAGTTCTCTAAGAATGTTGGCTGGCTTAGGTAGCGATTGGCAAAATACTCTTTGGGGCGCCTTTTCTACGATGACAAAAGCATCGATACAATCCCAGGGTGCTATAAAGGGCTTGATTAGATCGGCAGATGTATTGGTTAGCTCGTTAAATAATGCTGCTTCTATATCAAATATTGCTGGCTCTACAATAATGAAAATACAAGAAAAAACGGTTTATATGATTAATGAAATTGATCGTTCACAAGTTTCATTACGCGCAGCAACTGGCGCATCACAAGAGTTTGCACGTGGTTTAAATGTTGCGTTTAACGATGCGGCCATTAAGCGAATGGCTGGTACATATACTGAACTTTATCAATTACAGTCATCTTTGTTTGGTCTATCAAAGGCATATTCAGAACAAACAGGCGCTGAAAGATTGGCACTAGATAGACTCGGCATGGCGGCTCATCGCGCTGGAATTGCTTATGATGACTTTGCTACAGTGGTTGATAAATCTGTCCGCATATTTGGCCAGAGTGCAACGAGAGCAATAAATCAGTTGTACAATACTGCAGTTTCAGTAGGTGAAAAACCAGCAGAAATTGTTAAAGCATACATTAGCTCTTTGGACGTTTTATCTCAATACTCAGGCCCACAAGCAATTAGTGTTTTCCAACAATTGGTTTCTTGGCAGAAAGCAACAGGAATTGAAGCGCAGAAACTTCTTCATGTTGTTTCCCAATTCGATACATTTGAAGGCGCTGCAACGTCAGTTTCTAGATTAAATACAATTTTAGGTGGTGCTTATTTTAATACACTTCAGATGCTTAAAGCGGATGAAGGCGAAAGAGTGAGATTGCTTTATGAAGGATTTAAAGCGACTAACATGAATTGGGATGCGATGGGCAGATATCACAAAAGAGCCTTAATGATGGCGGCTGGCTTTAAAAGTTTATCAGTCGCTGCCGCCTTTTACAGAGGAGATATGGCAAAAGTTACGGCATTGCAAGAAAAAGCCCAACGCACAGCCAATGCGCAACAAAGATTAATTGAAATTGGAGTGCAGCTAGTGCCTATTGTTGCTCGACTGGCGCGCGCAATGCAAGAATTTGGCGCTTTTGCTGAAAAATTAATACCATATATACGAGCATTCGCTGAAATTTTAGGCGAAATGAGCCCGCTCATGGCGGCGGGCGTGTTAGCAGCATATAAGCTTTCTGCTGCTTTTGCCGCACTTGCACTCAGAGCGGCCGCCGTAAAAGTTGCCACGGCTGGCATCGGAGGGGGATTGGCAGCTCTGGGCGGATCCATTCTCGGTCTCGTGCCGATGTTGGGCGTTTTAGGTTATGCATTTTACTCCCTCCATCAAAAAGTCAGCGAAAAAAAATCTCCCCCATTTTGGCAAATTTTTGGCATCATGGCCAATGGAGTTCACAGTTTTACGGATGGTGCTAAAAAAGCAATTGCCGCGGCAAGACAATTGGGAAATACAGTAGCAGCAATGCCAACGGAAAAAATGATTAAAGTTGCAGCAGTAACAAGACAAGTTGGTGCCTCCGCAGCCGCAGTTTCTGGCGGCGTTAGTGCTTCTCGCGCAGCCGCAGTTCAAGCTCAAAGTTCGGCTATAGCAGTTAATGTTGCTCGACAAAATGTTTTACCGGCTGGTGGCGGAGCAGGTCGACTTCCTCCCGGCGTACTAGTTACAGACTCTCTCTCTTTTAATGTTGGAAGTGATATATCAATTACTAAGAGAGTTGAAGATCTTGTAAATACTAAATTAAAAGCGCGCGAAAGAGCCGCGCGTCTAAGGAGCGTTTAATAAATGGCAAGAATTAAGAATGTTATAAGCGGCATGCCAAGCGATATAGGCCTTACACATGGTAGTGAGTGGGGAAAAATTCAATTCGTTCATTTAGGATCTTCAGACGACTCTTATGGTTCACTGATAGTTGAATTTAAAGCGTTCATTAAAAGATTTAACGATAGCTTTAATGGAGATTGGAAGGAAGCTCAATATCCAAATCAATCTGTACCAATTGCACATCAAGTACGACCTAGGCGAGATATTCACGTTGAATGGACGTTACCAGCCGCCACTGAAGCCGAAGCAATTAGCAATTTAGGAAAATGTTCAGCATTGGCACAGATGATGCTTCCGACTTTAAAAAAATCTAAAGGATGGGCATCTCGCGGCGAAATGTTTTATCCAAAATCTTCTTTTGTAGGCATTAAATTTGCAAATTTGATTCAAGGCCTAAATGGTGGTCCGCTACCTGGCTATATTAGAGGATTCAATTACACACCAAATTTTGAAGAAGGCGTTCTTGTCACCAACAAAAGAGGAGCACGTGTTCCAGCAGATGTTAAAAAGATGATGGATTTTAAATCTGACACTAGAGGAATATTGGCCCCAATGTTTATAGACGTAGCTTTAGATTTTACTCCATTCTATATTCGATCAAAAGTGGGCTATATACACGGCAAAGGCAAAGAAGGAGGCTGGGTAAGCCCTAGTTGGCCATATGGTGTAGCATTTGACAAAGCATTGTCAGCTGGAGGTAAAGCTGGCACATCCGAAGCTGATGTGTGTGTGACCAATCCTTCTGAAGGCGGCTGGCACGATGTTTGTACTCGTTCTATGTTTGCGGGCGTACGAGGAATAACGAGCTAAGGATGAAAACTGATGCGGTATAAAAAAAGATTACTTGGGTTAAACAATGATAAATTATATGAAGATCATTTTGAGCGACGTGGTGTTAATTTTATTCATCAATATACAACTCCCATATTGAAACACCCAACAGTAGAACAAGTGGAAGAATTAGATGAAGTTAATCACACTTGGACTCAAGGAGACCGTTATTATAAATTAGCGCACGAATATTATAATGATTCAAAATTGTGGTGGGTTATTGCATGGTATAATCAAAAGCCGACAGAAAGCCACCTTCAATTAGGAGATGTTGTGTATGTTCCACTACCTTTAAGTGAAGTGCTTAAATACTATAGACTTTACTATTAATCGAGGATATTTTTTATATGGTAGAATTTTATGAAGCAAACAAAGTAGCCGAACAATCTCGACGTGCACGATTTCAAGAACAATGTTTTCTCTTATTTAATAGATATCAAATAAAAGATACCCTCGATGGACAGCGGCGTGACTTTGCAATCGACCCCGGGGTACATACAAACGCTCGCACACCCCGAGCTGCAGGCGGCGGGCCAACCGGCGAAGGCATAGAAATAAGGCGCAAGGGGTCTAAAAGAAAATATAAAAAATTTAAAAATATGGAAGGCGCCCTTGATTATCACCATTTAGTAACTTTAGATTCAACGAACCCAGAGATTTTAGCTTCTCAAATAAATTCCGTCGCCGGTGCAGACATATTTTTTAATTTAGATGCTGCTGTTTTATCTCAGCTTAAACCAATTGTCGAACTTTATAAAATTTATCCAAATAAAAAGTTATCGACAACAAAATATTCAATTAACACTAACGTTCCTGTTAGAGTGCCGTTTTTGCTGGGCGAAGGAATAACAGATAGGACGAAAGGAGCTATGGAACAAGGAGCAGATAAAGGGTTTGCAGCCATTGACAGTTTATTTAGAAGCCACAACACCCTAGGCAATGTAATGCCACATAATTTTAGAATTAAATTTGCTGGTAAAGACATTGCTTGGGTCAATGCAATTGATCATTTTAGTTTTAGTCTTTCGTTTTCTTCATTTAGACTTTTTAATCATATGTTTAAAGTTCCTGACCCCAGCGATGGTACCGGGAAAACAAAAATATCTTGGCAATATACAGATTTGATATCGACTTCGCCAAAATATAGTCTTAAAAAAGAAGGCGTCGCGCCGGTAATTGGCAGCGCTGATGTATTATCTGCAAATGAATGTCCATATGATTTAGACAGCGTAAAAGCCAACGTTCAAGCTCCCGCCGGAGGCGGTAACACCGCACATACACCAAATCCCGAGCACTTTGAACTTCAAGCTGTCATAAGATATGATTCGGAAATAGATTGGGATATGGTTAGCATGGCGGGCTCCAACTATAGTTCAGATGAAAGAGAAAAACTCCGAAGATTTTTGCGCGGCTCGGCGCTGGTTGTGCGTTTGCAATTTAAACAACATACAATTCGCTATAGCATGGGCGCCTCTGGAGGAACCAATGCTGAATTTGTTCTTGATTTGGACTATGCTGCTTATTTGGAGGGCGTCTTAGATTCACCAGAATTAGATTTATTAAAATTAAACATAGACGATGACAAAGACTTGAGTATATTGGAATCAGATCTTGCGTACGCTAAACGATTATTAGCAGAAGTTAGAAGTAAAGATCATACTTTGAGCCAGGCAATATCTGGTGGAAGTATAAAAGACGGCAACAACACTTACGATAATAAAATTGCAAAAACTTATGTTAGATTGAGAAAAAATTTAGTAAAAAGAATGGGGCACTATGGACAGTGGTTAATTAAAATGCCAATGAAAAATGGCAGATGGATACCTTTTGATCAGATCACTGTAAGTAAAAAGCAGGTTAGGAAAGAACATACTGCCGCGTCAAGAGGTAGAGTTCAACGCCACCCGCGATGGCGTACGGGCTTAAGATCGGAAACGCCAAAAAAAGGCGTGACTGTATCAAAGGGTCAAAATACAAAAGATTACAAAATGCAAGTGCGGAGAGATAATGCAGCACGAGTTTTTGAAGAATTAGTTAGTCAATATAGTAATTTTATAGCGCGCCAACGGCGTACTTATCAAGGTGAAAGGTACATGAAATTCTTCATGCAACTTTTAGGAAAAGGGCGACTTTATAAAGTTGGAGTTAAATCAGAAGCAATCGGAATATATAATAAATTATTTCAACCCGATCTTCTTGTTTCGGATTCTCGCGCGAAATTAATAGACGAAGTTGCGGCCGCGGCGGCAGTGCCGTTGATTGGGGAAACTTTAGCAGAAGGGGTTAGACACGCAATTTGGGAACAGCAAATAGTTGACGATGTTACAGTAGTGCCGCCAGCCGAAGCTTTTGTACAAAATAAATTAATTACAGATTACCAAAAGCAAACAACACATTTACAAAAAAAATCTGTTATGGGCTTTAAAGGCATGCAAAAGCACGCACAAAAGATGACAGATCATAGAAAAACTAAATTTCCAATAAAAGATGGCAGAACGGTTTATTTTACCACATTCGGTGATATCCTTGATGTTGCCATCGATATAGCAACTCGTGTACATGTTAGCCCAGATATTCAATACGGAACGCATGGCCCGGGCCTTTTTAAAAAACGATTAGGAATATTACTTGGACCCTTGATTGATGATTATTTGGACACCAGAGGTACTGAAACAAGAAGAACTTTTAATTTAGCTCACGTGCCCATTTCACTTACATTATTAATGGGCTGGTGGATACAGAACGTAGTTTCACACGAAAGAACGACTTATTCATTAAAACAATTTATTAGAGATCTCGTGAAAGATCTAGTCGGTAAAATGCTAGGAGAATCTTGTATAGAAGGGGCAGGCAATCGCTCTGAAAATATTAAAATTATCAACTTTACCAGTGAAATGTATCACGGCATACCGCCTTTTTACCCAAGGGGGCCATTATTTGGCTTAGACGCGAGTTATCCGCGAGGAGGAAATTCACGCATGGTCGCTACCACAGCCGACAACGGAAAAATGATAATACGAGGAAAAAGACGTCTTGGGGGCCTATATCCAACGCCATGGTTTAAAAGAAGACAAGATCCGACTAGCGATATTGCAACCATCAACCCAGCAACGCCCTTAGAAGATCAATTTAATTATATGTTGATTTACGTTCATAGTTACAACCCCAGAAATCTAGATCCAGCTGATAGAAAAGGCAACATCAGAAGAGGAATTTATTATTTAGATTTGGGAAAAATGACGTCTGTCATTCAATCCTGCGCGTTTACAAGAATGGAAGTTCCTTATTGGAGAGAAATGAAAGTTGCTGGTCAAACGTCGCGCACTGGCGCAACAATGCTTCAAGATGTTTACGATGCCAGAGTTACATTGTTTGGTAATAATATATTCAAAGTGGGAAGTCATGTATTTGTTGATCCCACTAAAGACGGCGCCACGGATTGGTTAGAATGGAAAAGATTAGGGATCGGAGGATTTTTCTTAGTAACTGAAGTGGAACATATTCTCTTACATGATGGCGTAACACAAGAAACAAATTTAAAATTACGATACGTTTCTGCTGGTGGTTGTCGCGACAAGAAGAATCCTAAGAAGATGAAGAATATTGAACTAAGCGACCCATCACAGACCACTAGAGTGAACCAGGCAACGCACGAACGCACAGCCGCAAAGCTGTCCGGGAAAAAGTAATAACATGGCCTTTGAAAAAAATATAGAAAAGATCATTGCTTTAGGTGACAATACGCTTCCAGCAAAACAAATATTTCTTCAAAAAAACTTTTATTACGATAAAGTCTATCCAGATGGAAAATTACCATGGCTAGAGCGCCCAATAGATTTTATTAATGAAAATCCTTTATACGGCAAAGTTGACCTAGAAAAAGACTTTATTTACCCCAAAGTGGGTCAAATGAGACGAATAAAATCTGGAAAGATTCAAACAGATAATATGTTCGTTTTTGATTTTGTAGCGTCGGCTTTCGAAGATCTCCGAGATCATCTTCAAGCTCAAGCCAACAATGGACATATTCAGTTAGATGATATTATCGCACCATGTGACCCTAAGAAATCCTTCCTAGGTTTAGAAACACTTCATAAGCAATTTAAAGAGCATCATTGGGCTTATTTTTCATTGTTATACTTATCCTTCTCTTCGGATACAGAGCCAATAAGAAAATTTCCCTTAAAAGAACAAATTAGTAATTTTTCTCAATTCATAAAGTATTATATGGAATTTTTAAAAACGGCCGCACCAGAATTTCCAATTACATTGAGCGGCGTGTTAAATACTACTCATACGTCACCACTTTTGACTGGGTTATGTATTGAAATTCATGATGAAGCTTACGATGACGATAGTGCAAAACAAAAACTTATTGACAGTCCCAATTATAATTTCTTCAAATGTGCGGCCAGAAATCATGGTTTTGTGTTGGACAGAAATGTTCCGTGGAGATTGGTGGCAGATGTCACTTCATATAAAATGAGAGAGTATATGCGCATCGCCCATGAAAAGCCTCAAATTGAAGAAGAGCAGGATAAAGTTTTAAAAGAAAGATTAGCATTGCTTCAGAGCATGACACCAGAAGATGTTACAATGGAAGATATTATTAATTTTGACATAGTTGACACGTTAGCAGAATGGGATCAAGCTAAAATTTTAAATTTTCAAACAATAACCATGGAAAAACTACAAGAAGTAAAAAAAACAATCGCAGATAACAATGTTGTAAATTGGGAAAAAGTTCAATTAAGAGATGCTGTAGACCCTCAAGTATCTGAAACCGGAGCGCTAAGTTGTGATGATGGCAATGTTTGCTCAACAAGAGTTATGAAGTCAGACTTCTTCTTTAAACAATATTATAATAAAGCTTATTTAGAGGATGTTTGGGGATTGCGACAAATGCTGTGGCAATTTTGGACCAGTTGGGTTGAAAATCATCCTTATACTAAAAAAGTGCGCACAGTTGGTTGCGTAGAAAGTGGATTTAAAACTAAAGTAGTCGAGGAAAAAGAAGTACAGCACACCAAATGGGATACCTATTTGAAAGAATATGGCGAGCTTTTCTGGTTAAAATTTTATTTTGATGTTAAAACGCTTGAAAATAAAATAAAATGGAGCCATGTTGAGCGCAAAAGAAAAATGAAAAAAATTAATTTTTTGCATAAAGCGTTTGACTTTTATCGTGTCATAGGTTATATTAATAAAGTGACAAAAGATGAAATGCTTGAAGCACAAGATATATACGTCTCCCAGCCAGAATTAGAAGAATCGATTCCAGACTGGTTCTAAAGGTTCATTTTGCTTTTTCAAACATTCGACGATAAAGAAAATTGTATTGCTTTATATATGAAAGAAAGGCTTTATTTTAACGAACCGCCGCCCAATTTAACTAAAACTTGGTCATATTCAGAATTTTTGGCAGATAAAAAAATCGATTATGCACAGCTTTATTGCCGGGGCCAATCGCTTGATAAAGTTTGTCCGGATTATTTAAGAGAAGATTGGGATAAAGTAAATAACAAATTAAAAGCTTTTTATAGGACAACCTTAGAGGCGAAATTAGATCTTAATGAGCATTGTTTTTATGAGATGACCTCTCAAAAATTTCTAATTGATTACGGAGAAATTAAGAATAAAATTTGTAACTATGTTTTTAAGACCCACAAAAGACCACAAGATTATGATTATTTATCAGACCTAACAAGAGTTTTGATCGAGACCAAGAATAAAAAATTAAATATAGACGCAGCACAGTTAAGCGGAGATCTTTATAAATTTAAAACACGACGTTTTGCAAAAAAAATAAAAAGAATTGCACCTTATATAAAGTACGATTCCTTTAAAGCAAAGACCGGTCGCTTGACTACTCGTCCAAATTCATTTCCTATTCTAACAATGGACAAATCTTATCGTAAAATTCTTAAACCCAACAATGATTGGTTTTTAGAATTTGATTATAATGCTGCAGAACTCCGCGTATTGCTTGGATTGCTGGGGAAAGAACAACCAAAAGAGGATTTACATGAATGGAATTTAAAAAACGTTTATAGGGGAATTGGCACACGGGAAAAAGCAAAAGAGAGAATATTTGCTTGGCTATACAATCCAGAATCGCAAGATTATCTTTCAAACAAAGCATACGACCGAGAAGAAATTTTAACAAAATATTGGAATGGAACTCACGTGAAAACATGTTTTAATAGAGAAATTGAAGCAGATAAACATCATGCTTTAAATTATGTGATTCAATCTACTGCAGCAGATTTGTTTTTACGACAAATGACTGAAGTTTGGAAATTACTCAAAGATAAAAAATCTTATATTGCATTTTGTATGCATGATTCCCTTGTAATTGACTTTTCCGAGGAGGATCAATATTTATTAAATAAACTTAAAGAAAAGTTTGAAAATACACAATTCGGCAAATTTAAAGTGAATAGTTCGGCTGGGAAAAATTATGGCAAAATGAGAAGATTAAACGTATATTAACTAATTATAGTGAAAGGGAGAAATACAATGAAATTTTCTAAGAGAACGATCAAACAGATAATAGAAGAAGAAGCTGCAATAATGCTTAGAGAAATTCACGGTCCTGATCTTGGGCCCGGCTCTGAGCCCGGGAGCGGCATGGCCCGCGTCGGATCTCCTGCTGGATTAGACGAAATTGATCCAACGGACCCTTTAACTAATTCACTACGCAAAATCCAACAAGTTATCATGGCTCATCAAACTCAATTTTCTGGTCATGAAAGAGTACAATTTCTTACACACATTAAAACATTAGTTGAAGCTTTCATAGAAGCAGATCTTGGCGTTGAAAGTACGTTTAATCGTCGGCTCGGTCAAGCCGACATAGAAGCGGAAAAAATCAATAGACGAAATGAACCATAAGAGGCCAAATGAAAACAATAATTGGCCTGGGTCAAGCTGGCTGTAATATCGCAGAAAAATTTAAAAAACACCCTCAATATAAAATTTATAAAATAGATGTTGGCTTAGAAAAAGAAGCCAACTCTTACGCATTGGAGCGCCAAATAAGTCCGGAGCTTTATGAATCTAAATGTCCAAATTTAAAGACATTTTTGAAGGAGGTGAGTAATGATATATTATTTATTACAAGCTCTGGAAATATATCAGGTGCTTCATTGCGTATTCTAAAACAATTAAAAGACAAAGCTAATAATATCAGGGTTTTATATATTAAACCTGATTTGAGCCTACTGACTGAAACAAAAAAACTACAAGAAAATTTAGTTTTTCGCGTACTTCAAGAATATGCTCGATCAGGAGTTTTTGAAAGATTATATATTATTGATAACTTGCAAGTAGCTAGTATTGTCGGAGATATTCCTGTCAGGGAATATTTTAATCATTTAAATGAAGTCATTGTTTCCACAATGCACATGATTAATGTATTTGATAATTCCAAGTCTGTAATGGATAATTTCTTCCCTGCGACCGAAACTGCAAGAATATTTACTTTTGGTCTGATAGATCTAAAAGAGGAAGAAGAAAAAATGTTTTTCAATTTTGATATGCCGCGAGAAAAGAAATATTATTATGCATATCCAGAGAAAATCATTGAGACAGACGGAACTCTAATGAAAAAAATCAAAAAATATATTAAAAAGAATACAGAACATGATAAGATAAAGATTGGCTATGGGATATTCTCAACGGATTATGAACAGCCCTATGCCTATTGTGTATCCAGTAGCACCCTTATTCAAGAAAATGAAAAAAACACTTGACAAAGAAATAAAATTTAAATATACTAATAACAGCAAAATGAGAGAGTTATCATTTTGACTTTAACTAAGGAGAAAATAATATGTCAATCGATGTAAAAAAAATGAAAGAGAGACTTGTCACTCTTAAAAATAACGGCAAAACCGGAGCCCAAACCTATTTTTGGCGACCCCCGGATGGAGAATCAACAATTCGGATCGTCCCCACAGAAGATGGAGATCCATTCAAGGATTATTGGTTCCACTATAATTTAGGTGAAAATCCAGGTTTTCTGAGCCCAAAAAAGAATTTTGGCGAAGACTGTCCTTTGGATTCTTTTGTCCGTAACCTTTGGAAAGAGGGCACGGAAGAAAGCAAACGAATGGCTAAAAAGTTGAATGCTCGCCAGCGTTTTTTCACTCCAGTTGTTGTACGCGGCGAAGAAGATCGCGGCGTGCGCGTTTGGGGTTTTGGAAAACAAGTGTATGAAACGCTTTTGAATTTGGTTCTGAATCCAGAATATGGCGACATTACCGACCCCGAAGCTGGCACCGATTTGGTTATCAATTATGGAAAACCCGCCGGAGCTTCATTTCCAGTGACAAATATCACTCCCCGCCGACAAAGTTCTCTACTTTGTCCAGAAAGCCCTGAAAAGTGTCGCGAACTCCTGGAAACTATTCCGGATTTCGATGAACTTTTTGAAGGAAGTCGGAAGACTTTTTCGGAAATTCAAACGATGCTAGATCAATTTCTTTTGGGAGAATCAGACTCAGAAGGAGCTTCATCTGAAACTACTAAGTATAATGATAACAACAGTGAAAAATCAAACTCTGTTGACCAAGCATTTGCAGATCTT
>Ga0114908_1001584_pt1 | contig 11493 bp, 21 predicted proteins | sample MalvireepMed_s17_FD_87292 | JGI IMG/M metagenome (GOLD analysis project Ga0114908, IMG submission 87292) | Marine viral communities from the Global Malaspina Expedition - Malaspina viral metaG DeepMed_s17 | ecosystem: Environmental > Aquatic > Marine > Oceanic | place: Mediterranean Sea... | reverse complement strand
TACTCCCCCTGATCCCTCTCCCGAATCATATTCGTGGGTTGAGATTTTTGAGCGTGACCCTCGATGGGCTCCGAGGAAGGGTTACGTCAAGGATGTCGAGGCGTTGTACCCAGACCTCGATCTCCATGCCCAGGCAGTCCATGCGTACGAGTGGTTACTGGAAAGTTCTGAAGGCCAGAAACGTAAGCAGCTTGGGAGGTTCTTCCTCAACTGGTTGAAGCGGGCCTCAGAAGATACCCAGCCCTCAAGGAATGGCACAAAACCAAAACCAATGACGCAGCATGAAAAAATACTAGCTGATAAAGCGAGGTGGGATAACGCATGACAAGTATGGGACAAGCCCTAAAAGACCTGTATTCGCGGCAGGTGGTACTACCGGACAAGACCCAGTGCCCTGACTGTGGCTACTGGGACATCGATGATCCACAGACAGCTAACATAATCCGAGAGGCGGGCAGGAAGCTGTCCGAGGCCGCGTGCCGCTGCCCAGGTATCCGAGAGCAAGCGGCCCGTGTGGACGCTGAGAGGTGGATGCTAGCGAACATACCTCACCAGCATCCTGATGACATCACACGCACGTTTACTCGATTCCGCAAGCGTGAGGGCACCGAGGAGGCTATCGAGGCCGCTCAGGAGATCGTGGGAAAGCGGGGGCCGCATATCCTGTTCCTGCTTGGCGACGCTGGTACTGGCAAGACCCACCTGGCTGAGGCCATTGGCCGTGAGTGGCTACATGCTGGCGGCACTTGCCGTTACGATTTCGTACCCGACCTGCTAGATGAACTCCGCGGTACCTACGATGACGACAGTAACGGCACCGTTAACGAGAAGATCACCTGGCGAAACACTCGTGGACTGCTGATCCTGGACGACCTAGGCCAGGGCAACCCGTCTGAGTGGGTACAGGAGAAGCTCACCGCGTTGGTGGATTACAGGTACCGCAACGGCGGGTACATGGTCGTGACCAGCAACCTCACCTTTGATCAGATGCAAGCGTCTATGGGATATAGGTTGGCATCCCGGCTATGGGATCGTAGCGATATGGTCAAGACGGTACATCTACTCTGCAACGACTATAGGCTGAACAGGAGGAGCACCTAATGAGTGGCAAGTATGGATACGGTCCCAAAACAGGCACCTGTGTGTGTTGTAGCGGGCGCTGGCAGAAGGGGAGGGGATATGGACGATGGGGCTACTGTTCCACTTGTAGCCAGTGTGCGGGCCCTACGAACGCATACTGGCGGCGCCGCGACCGGATCATCAACTGGGTAGTGCGCGGCCTGTACAGTCTACGGAGCGAGGACAACCAACATGCATGAAGAAATAAAAAAAATAAAATGTCCAGCAATCGAATCCAGCAAATTCCTCTGCGACCGGAACGCTGAGTACCTGGTCGAGGGTACACTCTACTGCGGTATCCATACCCGACGGTTGATGGAGAGAGCAGAGCACAATCGCAGTGTCTGACATCCTGAGCAACGAAGAGGCACGAGAGGCACTGAACCGCAGCCAGTTCAAGTCTGAGGCAGACTTCCAGTTCTGGCTGCGGAAACGAGCCCATGAGTTCGGCTGGCTGTACCACCACAACTACGACTCACGACGCTCAGACCCTGGTTTCCCTGATACTGTGATGATCCGTGGGGATCGGATAATCTTTGCTGAACTCAAGACTCCCAAGGGGAAGTTATCCGATCCCCAGATCACATGGCTGGAAGCCCTCGGTGGCGTAGATATAGAGTCATACATCTGGCGCTACGAGGATGTGGATAGGATCTTGGAGATATTACAGAGGTGAATAAGTTACTGTCACGGAGGTGCTGGAATGACGCAGAAATTAGCCGACGCTATTAAGCTTACGCTCATATCCCCCAACGAGACCGACGTAAACTTGGAACCCGCCAATGTGGTAGACGGCCTATTCTTCATAGGCCGCGCTATCGAACAGGTGGCTCGTTCCTTGTCGGATCTGGGCACGGCGGGCGCATCGACTCCGATGGGAGCGATTGAGGTTCTGGCTTTGGAACTCAAAACAGCCGCCGAACTCATCGCCGGCGCAATGGATCAATCATCAACCAACGGCGAGTAACCGTTACGGAGGTGTTGGAGTGAAACATACTGAAAAAGGAGAGATGCTCATGTCAAAGATTAGCGTCGGTGCCAAGGTGCGGATGCAGGGTGACTGCGAGTGCAGCTACGAGCCAGTCAAGGGCCAAGACATTTGGTATGACAGTCGGGATTGCTACCACAAACCCAATGCCGTAAGACATGTTTTTCGGGACAACGAAAGTGTGTGGGTACGGAATCGTTACAACTTCGCTCGTCGCATCCTCAACAAGGATTTGCTCTAGTCGTTTTTGCGATCCCAGCATCTTTGGCAGTAGCCGTCCGCGAGGTCTGTGTCCCACTCGCCGCAGATCCTCGCGGACTTGCACTCGCCTATGCTCGCCACCGGCATCCTGACAGATGAACTGGGACGATCAGGTGGCCCAGAGTATTTAGACGGCGACGAACGAGCTGGTTTTCGCCTCGCAGACCTGGCAGATTCCTTCGAGTCGCTTGCTGTTTTCGTGTTTGACATACCTAACTATAGCAACCTTCCTGTGTGCCCGGCAGCGTACACAGTAAGCCTCGGATAGCCTCCCGGTGACCCGCCGCCATAGTCTCAGAAACATCTCAGTCCTTGTCTTCTAGAACCTTCATACCCAGCGCAATCAACCCCCCCACCGCCATGCCGACCACCTCCACCGCGCCTAGCCGCAATGCGTACAAACTCACCACCCCCAGAATAAGCCCAAAGATCAGTATCTGAGGTCGTATTTTAGCGAACAGGTCTCTCACTTCTTACCCTTCTTCTTCTTGCGCTTTGCTGCAACAGCCTTCTTCGCGGCCTTTTTACCAGCCTTCGTATAGGGGTACTTCCCACCTAATGGCATACCACACCTCCTGTCATATTGGATACTTCCTATCGTATCTGAATCGGCTCTTCTTGGACTCCATCTAGGACAGAGTTAATATTCACTGCTCCATTTGTGCCAATAGTTAGATCGGCGGAGTTAATGTCCGCGTCATCACCAATTTTGACGTTCTCCAGTGTGAGTGTGCCGACATGGATATAGTCGGCATCGAAGGCTCCTGTCCACGCTGATACGCCATCCAATATGAGGCGGTCGATCACCACGTCGTCGCCACTGGAGACTTGGGTCAGGATGATACGGTCAACTGTCATGTCTTCAGCAACGTAAGAGATCGCACCACGCCCAGAGGAGACTGTTACGTCAGTCGTGGTGGCAGTGGTCAGTGTGAACGTGTGACCGGCAGCTATAACAGATGAGGTCGCATGTAGCTGGTAAATCTCCGCATAGTCTATGGACATCGTCGGAAATTCAGAGTTCCGAATGATTAGCTCGTCGATCACGATCAGGTCGGTGGTAGAGGTGCCACTCAGGGTGAAGGCGTTAGTCAATCCGCTCTTGCCGAGGTTGATATCAGTGAACCGCACCTCATCTAACCTCGTCCCGGCAGGGAGCCGTATCTCCAGCGTCTGGGATACCTCTGCCGGGAACTCCCGATCAACCGCTCTGGCTCCTACCAGTGATGGAGCCTCGTAGACTGCTCCGAGCATCGGCCATGTGATCTGCTGTTCACCCTTGGAGATCAGGAGGAACATCGAGGCCAAGAACCCCAGGGCTACGGCAGACAGCGATACAAGAATCAACCTGCCACCACCGAGGTAGATGCCGCCAGGGAGTGGGATACGCAGGCGCGATAATCCAGGTATCTTAACTGACAGGCCCGGCAGCATGGTGCGGATGCCCGGCACGGAGAACGTGAATTTGCGTTTATTCATTTTTCCCATTTATCCTTGCCTTGATCTCGTCACTCATTAACCCTACTATCACCGATGCGGAGCTTGTCACGGGCAGCGCGAATATGGAAAACGCTACTAAAATTATGTCTAGGTGAGGTGCGACCTCTTGTGGCTTTGAAGTCGTTTTCCATACGATCAAAACTCCAAGTGTCACAAACGCTAAAAAAAGAGGACCTATTAGGACTATGGTCAGGAACTGCGCCCCGGTGAGCGTGGTCTTGGTCTTCGCCTCTAGCTCTACGATCTGTCGCCGTGCTGCTAATAGTTCCTCCTGTAGGTCGTCATCACCATTCGTCAATTACTAACCATCCGTCACTCTCCTCGGATCGCCTGGAGCTTACGCATCAAGTCGCGTATATCGTTCAGCACAACCTGAACCGCAGGATCGGAGCCTTTATCGTGTAAAAGGTCCTCGACTGCCACGAATATATCTTCGGCCTCTTGGAGTGCCGACAACGCGGCCTGGAGCCGAGTAGAAAAGTAGGCTATGAAATCAAACATACTTACTTCATCCTCCACTCCATACGGTGTTCCTTACAGCAGCACAACGGTCCAGTCCACATCGTCGCCACTGGTAGCAGCATCCACCCAGAAGTCTGCAAACTTAGCACTCCCCTCTCCAAAGGTGATCGAGATGGACTCCCCAGGCTGCAAGGTCCAGCCATCAGTAGATGATACATCACTAACTCCTAAGAAGACATTCCCCGTGTTGCTAGGGCGACCTCGGACATCGATGGCCTTGACCCTATCGCTCGTATTGCTAATCTGCACCTGCGTGCCTGCTGTTCCAACGTCTGTGGTACCTGAGTCAAAACGCATCTGCTTTCCTCAATACTATGCTAGTCTGTGCGCCACTATGTTGGAACCTATCAGGACCTTCGTATCAGAAGCATTGGCTGTATTCTGCGCCCATTGAAATACGACGTTACCGGCTGTACTACTGGTCTTCACCACTACCTCTTCAAGGAACGCCCAGTCTGCCGCTTTGCCGTCTACAGTTTGGTTACTGGACGAACGGTAATGTTCCACGAAACCACCGGTGTTGTCACCTTGAAACAACGCTGAGTATGTTGCGCCGCTGGGTACGACCGTATTGTATTTGAAGTTGGCAGTCGTATTGCTGTTGTACTTGATAAAGTATCGAAGTATCCACGTCTCGTTGGCTCCTAGAGCGACCACGAGGTGGTCGTCATCCTGTGTCGTTGTAGTATTATTGACGGTCTCATCCGCAGTCTTCAGTGCGATCTTGTTGCGTCGAGTGAAATCGTCGGACCGGATCGTGACCATCTAGCTCTCAACCGCCGTGATGCGTGTGACCCCAGCCTCACCGTGACCCGTCTCCTGGACATCTTCCATGCTGGTGATGTCCACGTAGTAGTTCTGGCTGTTCCCGGTATCGTCCACATAGGTCAACTCCACCATCGTGCCTTGCTCGAAGGCCGTCACCAGGGCGGCCTTCTGTTCCTTGGGACTGCGACCAGCGTAACGTGAGGTGCGGTCGATGTCGAAGGTGAAGCCGTACCTGGCCTTCAACTTGCGCCGCCACTCCAGACTGAGGGATTTCAGGTTTGGAGATGACGTGGCGGTATCACCATTCAGGGTTATCTTGAACCTGATGGCCCGGAAATCAACTCCAGGCTGAGAGGTGGTATTGGCAACCGGAGGGGTAGCAGTGGTGCCTATCTTGGGAAATTCTGCGGAGGTAACCCCATTGCTGGCGGTTCCAATGATACTGAACTCCGACTTACCGTCTGATGTGGACGCACTCTCATAGGCGACGTTGGCGTAGTTGAGGGCATACTCTACCTTGATGATCTCATCGTCAGTTATTTTCGTGCAGTCGAGACGGATTCGGATGGCCGTTTTGTCGATTTCGTTCTGCCCCGCGTTGAACCAGGGCGTGACCAAGAAATACCTGGTATCCGAGGACTGGTCGTAAGTGATGTTTGCCGCATAAACATCGGGATTGACATGCCCTGTGTCCAATACGCGGAATTCCAACCTCGCAGCGTCGCTCCAGTAGAGCCTGTAGTAACCACCAGCATCACTGGCGTGTACTGTTCCCAGACCTCCGCCGGGAATTGCCACAAAATGCCAGCCGATTCCGTTGTATTCCCAAATGCTATCGTTGGTGGCCCCGTTCACTTGAGCGATCACCCCGGAATGAACCGGCACGAGGCGCACTATGTCGCCCACATCACCCCCGGCACCGCTGTCCAGACCGGCATCCCTATCCAGTCCCACCGAGGTGATAGTCCCTCCGACCGGATCGTAGCGCCAAACGGCCATGTCGCCTGCGGCAACGTAGATCTCGCCGTTCCAGGTAGCCGCACCGTGTTTGGCCGTGCCGTCCTGGGGGAAGGCCACCTTGGTCTTCACGAATCGAGCATTCGCCGCATCGTGGGCATAAAGACCTACATTCGTACTGACGTAGAGGATGTCCTCACCCGCTGCATCGGGGCCAGTGAAAAGCTCGTTCACGTACCCTGCTGGCAGGGACAGCTTGGCATCATTGACCTCGACACCTATTGCGGTAGAGAACCAGAGTTGTCCCGTATTATCTATGCCCCAAAGACGATCATCCCAGAACGCAAGACGAATTGTGTCTGTCGTGTCGTCTGTGTAACTCGTACTTGAGGTGTAAGAGTACCCCCCGGTATGTGCAAAGGCCACATACTCAGTACCTCCGAGGGTGAAGTTCAGAGAGTCTGTGACGGCTGCGGGGAAGTCATGCACCTTGCTGCCCCAGCTTCCCGCACTGACACCAGAGGCCGGGGTGTAGACATAGGCATCTGTGCCACCGACTAATGCACAATGCAAGACGCCCGCCCGCTCGTTGATCTCCAGGATGGTTCCAGCAGCACCAGGGTCGGCGGCCTCGGTCATAACCTTGGGCAGTGTTAGGTGCCCTTTGAAGCGTGTCTCGCAGCGATTAAAATGGGAGCGGTTCATCCCCTCTTTGCCATTGGTGGAATACAGGCCGATACCGCCTGTCCAGTCGTCCCAGACAACCAGCGAGGTGCGGGGGTTGGAGTCCTTGTCTACGTCGCCAAAAACCCGCTTTTGAGGGTACTGGGATTGGAGAGTCTGTCGGACACGACCGCCACCAGACAAACGGTAGCGGTTACCCGCCCCGTTGAGACTGATCTCGCTGCGGTCCTTGACCCTCTGTGCCACGGCGCTACTCTACGATCCGAACATTCGTGAGCATTGGCATCCGGTTGAAGTAACCGTTACCGATACGTTCCCAGAACCCGCTCTGGTTCCGGTTCTCCTCACTCGCAGGGGCAGCAGCGAGTGCCCTCGCAGTGGCACGAGCTATGACGAAAGCGTCGGAAACTTCCGTGGTATCAGTATCCGCAGATAGCAAGGCTGGCTTGTCGCCACCTATGATCTTGAGCATGTTGTAGCCAATCATCGAACGAGCCGAGTCGGTCAGTTGTAACGTGCGGGAACTACGATCCACGCTCCAGAGCCGCCTCGGAACGTCGGTGAAGGACTGTTCCTGGGAATGCGTGGCCCTTATACCGTCGATCCACAGGGTCCCAGCGCCTATGTCTGCGTCGTCCTCAATAGCCACAGATACGATAGCGGTATCCTCGTCTGCCTTCGCTAATTCCACCCGGCAGAAGGTCCACGTATCCTCCGCCAGGGCGGGGAAAGCCAGCAGTTCCACGGGCGAAGCCGCCTCGGACGTATCGTCTAAGAGTAGCTTGAGTTGTCCTGCCGTGGTAGTGCGGCTACTCCGGGCCCACCACTCAATGTGGGTGTAGTCAGATAGGTCCATAGCCGTGAAGTCCTTAGAGGCCACCCTATCACCCGCCGAAATAGAGACATGTAGGCCAATTCTGATAGAGGCAGTCCCTTCCTTCTTCAGGTTCGTGTCCAGGGTCGCGGTGTTACTACCATGCGACAGCCAGGCAGAGTTCGCGTTGTCTATGGTCTTGCTCTTGAAGACGCTACGGTACTGGAGCTTCTGGATCATGGAGATCCCAGATGGGATACTGAACCCCTTTTGGGCTCCATCAGCAAATAGCGAAATGTCCTCTGCGTCGTCGTAGAATCTGTCCGTAGCCTCTAGGATGGCGTCGTTGATGTAACTGTAGATCGCATCGGGCCGGTACTCCTCGTCCCAGAGGAGGTACGTTTCTCCCGAAGAGGGGGTGCCGGTAAGGGCATCATGCGTCAGTGCCCCGGAACCATTATCGTCGGTGACACGCACAACCTCCCCAGTCTCACCGCCACTGGTTGCATGGAGCCACTTGCCATTGGCATCATCTGCCCCACCCTTCCACTTGGTATCAGTGTTGACGGTGGCAGACGTATTCGAGGTCCAAGAGCCCTCGAATATGGCTCCGAGATTGTAGCCTATAGCTGTTTCAAGCTGTAGCCTGGTTCGGCCCTGGATGACTGCCATCTATGCCTCTGTTGGAATCTGATCTGGCTTCTCAACCCCATTAGGCGAGATGCCCAGGCTCTCTGCCGTAGCCTTTAGGTCATCGAGTTCAGCCTGCAACTCCTGCCGCTGTCGCTCGGCCATTATGCGGCGAAGCTGCTCCGCAGCCAGTGGATTCTCTGCGACCAGAGTCTGGATGTCTTCCTGTGTTATGCCTTCGTTCATCTAACTTGCTGCCGTGAATGTCTTGGGAGTCCAAGAGGCTGCGGCCTGGGCCTGACTATTAGCCTGAGCCAATATAACACTAGCCAATTTGTTAACTTCTAAGACTTGCCACTTGACATCGGTGTCAATCTCGTCATCATTCTCTGCCACGTTCGCACGAGATAGTACCCTAGTGGCCGAGTCCAGAACCACTGACTTGGTAACGCCGCCTGCCACCGCCACACTGATAGTTACGTCGCCTGTTGCCATATCTTATGCTCCTATCGCTTCCACTAGTGCCTTCATCTTGGTGTTCTCTTCCTCTAAGGCAGTAATTCTCTCACCTACTTGCATCAATGCGCCGTGATGCAGCATTTGTAGCTTAGTCTGGTTTACCATTGCCTTCGGCCTACCGTTCTCGATATGCCAAGAGTCCTTACCAATCACGCCAATCTCCTCCAGCATATGCCTACGTTTCGTACGTTCTGGTGAGCCGTCGAATTCCAGCATCTCGTTTTCTAAGTCATTTATAAGCGCGATGTCGTCATGGTCAGCGTAGGCTACCCATTCCACATCAGCATGTCCAGAACCCTCCATGTCAAAAATGAACTTAGTTACGCCATATGCAGTGAAGACCACTAAGTTAGAATCAGCGTCTGGAGCCGTGTCGCCAGAACCGCTGTTTTTCCGTGAATCCACCATGAAAAATCCGGTGGCAGTGGCGTCTCTGTCGCTATCGACGGAAGGCGCGTGAGCACGCAGCAACCACCCAACTGTGCCGGTGTCTGTTATTGCCCGTGACATAACCCCGCCATTTGCATCGTACTTGGATATCGAGAAATATGTGTCAGTCTCGGCTCTCGTTGTCATGCCATGTGCTACATCCGACGACTTGAGCGCGAACGCCTCATTGTCTGCCGCCCCTTGGTTAATGGTGAGGCCGGTAGTCATCCCGCCGTTAGAATCATCTCCAAGGAATAGGGCACTACTACTATTAAGCCTCATCCTTACGCCAACAGCGGTAGCGAAGTCTATTACGTCAGTGTCGAGATGATAGTTAAACCAGCCCGCGTAGTCACTACTAGGACGACCGAAATAAAGACCCACCGTCTCGTCGTTGGCGGTTCCCAGAACCTGGATTTTAGCGTTGGCTCCTTTTACGGTTAAAGGATACGCGGGAGTATCCGTGCCGACGCCAACCTTGTCGTTATCTCCCTCAACTACCAATGCAGAGTTATTGCCTACTATGAAGTCGTCACCAGCGTCCGTGCCAAGTGTGACCGAAACCGTCGTACCCGCATCGGATGATATTGTGTCTAGTGCAATGTTGCCGACGTTGGTGATGTTGCCATCGGAAAAGCTAGTAGAGGCCATACCGTGACCGAGATACAGAATCGCCGCACTGCCATCTGCGAACAGGAACTCCTTGGAGTTCCCGCCGTCGTTGACCAGCATCTGAATATCGCCGTCATCGGTGATGTTGGAGATTATGAGCGAGTTAGCTGCGGTCGCCTGGTGGTCGCTGGTGCCCACAATGACTCCAGTTAACTCTTCATCTGCCGATAGCGTGGTGCTCCGAAGGTAGAATACTGCGTCGCTGTCGGTACCAAAGGCGTACCCTACGTTGTCATCAGGAGATAGGACGTTTATATCTAGCTGGCCGCCCGAGCCCACTGCCCGCACGAGATACTGAGGAGTAGTAGTCATTATTTAACCCCCGGAAAATAGATGCGGTTGTTGCTGGAAAGACGCCTCTTGATACCGTGAGTCCGTATCTCGTTGAGTACCTTGCCGATCTCTTTCTTCTGCTGGGCTGTCGGGGCCGGGAGATGCTCCTCTTGGTTGAGGGAATCTATCCAGGTCTCGACCTCCTTGCCAGCCAAATCCTCTATCTCGGAATGGGTAGCATCAGCATCGGCGGTTATCCAGACTTCCTTCTGCTTGCCCTTGTACTTGAACGTGAACTTGTAGATGTTAGCCTGCGGTCGATTGCCAAGCTCACCCCGCATCTCAGGGGGAGATACCGTGGCAGTGGCGTCGTGACTTACACCTTCGGGAGTCCAAAGATTTCCGCTAACCACCTGTCACCTCTAAGTCACATCCCACCGGGGCAACCCTGTTACGGATCGGCCCCAGTGGGATCTGGAGTTTAGTCGTTATGCTCTAGTACAGGTTCATCAACATGACGGTGTGATACTCATCGTTCACACCTGCTTTACCATGTGTCCTAGCAAGAGCAGGAGTCGTGTCTGCCCCAACGGCAAGTAACGAACCTGCGTGGTTAGAGCTAGCACCAACGAGTGTGCCAACGGCAGGCGTTCCGTCTATGGCAGCTACGCCCATGCCTGCAACCTGAACCCACCCAAAGTAGTTCGCAGCAATCTGACAAGCTGCCAGGCCTACAAAACGCCCCGCTACGGCAGCAGGAGCTACTACAATATCCTTGTAAGGGCTCTTAATTAGGCCCGCTGTCTCTGTACCGTTAGTAACCGCAATAACTGTCTTATCGGGCTCATCAAGAGTCAGAGCCAACGTAGCAGAACCGTCCGCCTGGGGGTGACTCTTAATCTTGTAAAATACCCTTGACCCCGCTGTTGAAAGCGTCGGTAGGTTGAAGAACAGATACCCCTCTGCATAGAGATTCTTTGCAGCAGCGGTTGCACCAAGCGTGACGGTGACTGAACTGGCACCAGCAGCCGTTGTCGCTACCGCTAGATCTTCATCATGATTACCAGCAGGAGCCTCGCTTGCTACAATCATTCCTTCTTCAATGGCAGTACCGCCATTTTCTACATATCTGTACTTTCTGCCATCTGCAAACACCATCTCAGCCCCAAGGACTTGCCTCTGTGCGGATGTAGTCTGTTTTTCCCATCCATAACTACCACCTACCGTCGCTGGAAACGACATAATAAACCTCCTTTAAGGCTTAAATTTACAGGCTCCTACGTCCTGCGATAAGCCGATATTATACTATCCGAAGTGGCCTCGGCCTATCGTTACAGCCACCCCGGATACTAAATGC
>Ga0114908_1001577_pt1 | contig 11515 bp, 34 predicted proteins | sample MalvireepMed_s17_FD_87292 | JGI IMG/M metagenome (GOLD analysis project Ga0114908, IMG submission 87292) | Marine viral communities from the Global Malaspina Expedition - Malaspina viral metaG DeepMed_s17 | ecosystem: Environmental > Aquatic > Marine > Oceanic | place: Mediterranean Sea... | reverse complement strand
TGGTATAATTGTTGGGCTAAATGAAGATATGGTTGCCGTACTTTTCGTTGGACAAACAGAAAGAGTTGTGGTAAGTTCCCAATACCTGAGTGTTGTGAATGAACAAGAGCGACCAGGACGCAGGAGGTCCCCGAATGAAAGTTGATTTAATGAATGATGATCTCGTTTTTAAGAGAGCCGTCAATGGCTGGATTATTGAACGGGTCGTTGATAGTGGAGATGGAGAGCGTCTGGTAACTACCATTTATGAGGACGCAGACCACATCGGAGAGATGAACATTCCTTCCAACCCGAACGCGGAAAGCCTGGCGAGAGCCATCGCAGAAGAATTGAGTTTCCACTCACAGACCAAGCATCGTGGAGGATTTAAGATACGCTATCACGATAAAGGCCGAGAACAAGAGCAAGAAGGACAATTTATGGACGCCTGCTTGGATGATATGCTGGAGAAGAGAAAGGAAATAGATAAGTCTTATAAAGACACCGAAGAAGAGTTGAAAGAAATGGCCGAGGACAGAGAAGAAAAGTTGTATAAGACAAACATACAAACAACAGAAGACGGAGAATATTTCGTTGAGATCCCGCAAGCCCTATTGGAGGAGCTTGGCTGGGAAGTTGGTGATGATATGCGAATTGAAGAGACAGAGTTCTGGGATACGATGACTGAACACAAGGGTTTCACAGTTGCCAACCTCACGAAGAACCCGCAGGCAGATGAAGGTGAATAAAGTTATAAGTATATTCGCTGCGTGTCTTCTTTTCACGGCTTGTAACGAAACACACACCGCCCTGCTGTTAGATATATTTGGAACGACAGCCGAAAGCAAGAAGGCGAAGTTTCTTACATACCCGCCTGGCTGGTATTCCATAGAGAAGTTCGGCGAGACACCTCCAAATATGTCGTTTTCTGATCATTTGGGAAACTCGGACGCCGTGTTTCTCTCTGATTATTACCAGCACCCAGAAATTAAACTCTTGCTGCTGGTGAATGGAACAGGCTGGTGCGATTACTGCCAGGAACAGGCGTGGGAATACGAGGAATTATACGATGAGTTCAGCACCCACGGCCTAGAAATTTTGTATGTCTTGTCAGAGACCTGGGAATATAACGATTACATATTTGACGACCCCCCGTTGTCTAAATACGATCTCTCCTTTATGGAGAGTTGGAAGGGAGAACTTCCCTACCCTGTCCTCGCTGATAATTTACAACTATTTGAGTGGTGGGACGGAGAGTTTATGGACACACGGGTCATGCTGATAAAGACAGAGAAGATGACGAACTGGTATTCAAATAAGGGCTGGCATTACTCTAATCAATATGGTGCTCTACACTGGCTCATTTTCAATGTCCTGACCCCCGATCCGAACTCCGTGTTCTTTGAATAAGGAAAACACAATGAGAACAACAAGAATAAGGAAAACACAATGAGAACAACAAGTCTTAAAACAATCTATCTTACAGAAGAAGAACTGAAACAAGCAATTGCTAACTTTGTTAGAGACAAAGAGGGCACGAAGATTGGTTTGTATGCCCACCTGACAAACAATGTTTGCGAGATGTCCTGGACGCAAGATGGAAAAGAGTTTCTTGTTTCGATGGATGGTGAAATAGAAGATATTTATTAGTTTTTGAGTACAACACTAGACAAGACATAGGAGGTCTTTATGTACGCTGATATAGTAGTTGGTATACAACACGGGGATGAAGGAAAGGGCAAGGTGACTCATCACCTTCTAAAATCTGGGGAATACACGCACTGCCTACGATTTCAGGGAGGCAATAACGCGGGCCACACCATTTATCATGAAGGAAAGAAGTTTGTCACTCATTCTATACCGGCAGGCTTGTTTTTTGGAGTTAAATCTATTATTGGCTCGGGCTGTGTAGTTAATGTTGAACAGTTCCTTGGCGAGCTAAAGGAGTTGGAAGAGGGCGGAGTCACTACGGAAGGCTTAATTTTCATTGCTAAAAACACCCACGTTATCACCAATGAACATTTAGACGAAGAGGAGAGAGAAGAAAAGATCGGCACTACGCGACGCGGCAACGGCCCTGCCTACAGAGATAAGTACGCAAGGACGGGGACGCAAGCAAAAGATGTTAAAGAATTGCAGCCCTACTTGATAGACTTGTATGAGGAATTCCATGGTTCTGAAAGGTCCCCCATAATTCTTTGCGAGGGAGCCCAAGGGTTCGGGCTAGATATTGATCATGGAGACTACCCTTTCGTGACTTCTAGCCACTGCACTGTGGCCGGAGCCCTTTTAAACTCGATTCCTCCGTCTTGGGTTAGGGATGTCTGGGGCGTGGCAAAAATATACGAGACGTATGTTGGTAGTAAAAACTTTGAGCCGCCCGAAGCGGTTTTTCCAAGGCTGCGAGAATTGGGTGAAGAATACGGAGCAACAACTGGTCGCCCACGACAATGCAACTGGACAAATATGTCTTTGGTGGAAAAGGCTAGTAGAGTTAACGGTGTCACAAAATTAGTTTTCAATAAAGTGGATATTCTTAGAGAACTGGGAGAGTGGAATCTAATTATTGATGGGGAGAAGGTTAATTTTAGGGCAGAAGAAGAATTAAAAGAATGTATCGAAGATAGATTAGAGAGTAGCACGAGGATTTACTTTTCGGATACGCCACATAGCATTTAGGGGAATACGTAATGAGCAAGAAGGGGGAAAAAAGAAGAGCAAAACTTCTTGAGAGGGCTCAAAAAAAAATAGAGCAAATAAGCGAGGGACACGCTTTTCATGTGGACGCCGAATGTATTGCGATATTAAAAGAGCTTATGTTTGAACTAAAGACGGCATCTTTTGAAAGCAAAACCTTTCAAAAGCTATTAAAAGAAAAGAAACTTGAAATCTCCAACAAAGAAACTAAGATTTCCATTCTACAATATGAAAACAAAAAATTCTCAAAGGTTCTTGAGGAATCTAAAAGAGATGAAAGAAAAAGTAAAAAAAGGTGATCTGGTGGTATGGAACTCCGACGCGGGGGTTGATCTAGTCCCTGGGCCTTTCGACGAGGGGCCGGAGCAGATTGGAGTTGTGGTAGAGGTTGTGAGCTTAAAAAACGTAGCCGAGGGGAATATCCCCGGCGTTCGTATAAAGTGGCACGGATATTCTGAATCCTTCTGGACGCCCGTCTCGATGGTAAAGGTTTTAAGTGATACAAAATAAGTGGGGAGAAAGGTCTCTATGAGACTAATTAAGCTTCATGGAGACCTTTATGAACTTTACATCGCTAGAGATAGAAAAATATGAGAACGGTGCGCTGTCATTTGAAAACACGGTGGACCTTTTCCAGAGGCTTGTAGATTCGGGGATGCTGTGGAGGTATAACAACCACATCTGTGCAGATGCCAATAAACTTATCGACCGTGGGTATGTGATAGAGCGTTATTAAAAATTTTATTATTCGACTCTGCACCTATTTATTAGGTATGAAACTTTATTATATTTTTCAAGACGAGAATACGGGAGAAGGCACCTTCCACGCCGCGATCGTCGCCGCCGATACAAAAGAAGAGGCGAGATCCCTCCACCCCGGAGGAGATTGGAGTCGTGTAGATCTGTGGTGTTACGAAGAAGAAGAGGTGCATGTTAGGTTGCTGGGAACGGCGGCCAAGTCGGTGGGATCCGGCGTGATATTGGCGAGCATGTCTTAATTTATGGAGCAATGGTGCGAGAGTCCACTAATTAAAATAAATTGGTTTCCTTGTTCGAAAATACAAGTGGCACGATGGGAAGGTGGCACCCCATCATTTTCTTAACAAAATCTAGCAAGATTTTTTTACCTGGCGAAATGCCAAAAGGAATTAATATGGTACGGGTTTATGAGCCTAGTGGAGCGGAAAGAGAGTTTCAGAAGATCCTGACGGAACTCTACCTTTTGAAGAGTGCCCTCCAAACTGAAAAAAAGGCGAAGCTTGAAGAGAGGATAAACAAGATAAGGAGATTGCTTTTGGATACGAAGGAATCTCTTACATCTTAAATAAATTATAAATTTATTGTGTCCTTGTGGTATTTATTATATGGGGAAGAAATACAAATGTTCTTATTGTAAAGAGAAGGGTCACAATATAAGAAGATGTCCTGAACATCATAATTCTACTGTTGTTTCCGCGAACAAAACATTACGTATGAGAACCCAGCTAAAAGAGATATGTATTAAACAAGGATTTGGGATTGGTTGTATAGTTCTGGTGGACATGCGTTTATGGGATAACACTATGCACGAATATATAAATGTTAATACGGTTGGCATCGTGGAGGATATATTTTGGAAACACCTTTTTTGGAAACACCTTTTGGGAGACAGAGGAATGAACGGTGCAGTAAAGATTTCTTTTACACATCCCAAAACAAATATAAGAGCTTATATTACCACGGCTCTCCCGCCAACAATACAAGCAGAATTAGGTATAGAGAGTTCGTTTGTTAGAAGAGCTATCTTGGAAATAGTAGGCAAGACAGAACATTTAGGAATCCCTGAAGACTTCCTTGATCTTGAAAAAATCAAGGAAGAAGAATCTGCACGATTAAAATAAAAAATAATTTGCTATATTCTGTATTGGTGATTATTATAGTAGCAAGCCATAGGAGACTACATATGTTTGATATTTTTGACAACCCTTTCGAAGAAAGGGCAGACCACGGCACCTTTAAGAATCTATATTTAGAAGATTACAAGCACATGAAAAATCGTGCTGCCAGGGCCACGGCGGATGCGGTCACATTTTTAGCCATAGGGAAGCAAAACGAGGCAGACCAAGAAAACAAAAGAGCAGACACGTTTAATAATTGTGCAGAGGGTATTCTGGCGGTTGCTCTAACGATTCCAATGGCAGACGCATGAGCATACCCACAGGAAGCCTAGTAAAACTCACTTGGTCTAGTTGGAGCGACCACGCAATGGGGATTGTTTTAAGAGAGATTACTCCTGACTACACAACTAGCCTCCCGAGGGTTGAGGTTCGATGGCTGAACGATAATAGGATTTGCGATATGTTAGTAAAATACCTGAGCGTTGTTTCGGAGGGAACTAATGATAATTAAACATTACCATGAAGTCCTCCCGGCGGCCAAACCTGGCGTTAGCTCCGGGCGTAATTCATATTACGGTACCCGCAAAAAAGGGTCTAAAAAACAAATTGACGCGGGGCCATCTGTTATTATAACTTTTACAGGTGAGGCCGAGGAGGAATTTTTTATTTACGATAGGTTCGGGAAAAAGAAGAAATTTTGACGTCCTAAAAATAGAGGAGGCACAGGTGTCTACTAGCGCATGTATATTTGTAGAAACATCAGAGACGGAGCATATTGGGGTATACTGTCATTACGATGGGTATCCTTCTGCTAAAGTCGAGGAGCTTTTAAGAATGGGTTATGATGATGTTCATGCTCTTGTTTTAAAGTCTGGGATTACCGGTGGTCTTCGTTGCCTTCGAAGCATAGATGGAAAGCCGGAAATGCTTCGACAAGAAACTGCGTATTATTTTGATCCTTATTCTGGGTGTCTTTTTTTTAAGGAAGGGGTAGAGTACATTTACATCAAGCAAAAAGACGGCACTGTAAAATGGCGTGCCCGACACGAGCCCGATGACGGGTGGCAGACATTTACAAATTATGATGACCTTGGCGCTATGTTTTCTGGAGTGGACGAATATGAACACGGAGCCAAAAGATGATTGGCTCTATTGTAAAATATAATTGTGGTGGGAGTAAAAGTATCGCGCTCGTAATTGGAGTTGATAAAGTTGATATCCCCAGCTATGATAGCGCCCTGGCGTCTGAAGGCGATATCCTTATCACTGTTGCTTGGATGTCGGGCAAGGAAGAGTTGCGTCCCACGAGGCTGTTCATCAGAGATGGAGGGACACAAAATAAACGTCTTGCCGATAGGTTACAGGGGAAAACGTGGTATAATGCCAAGTGGTTTCAAATTGCAAGTGTGGCATAAATACTTTACAGATGCTATCCGTGGTGCTATAATGCCGATAAACCAGGAGGTGGACGTTATGTCCGGTGTACTACGCGGCTAGAAAGAAGGCTATAAACAATGGTAGACTTTACCATCTTGCGGCGATCCTGCGGAGAGGCAAGTCTGTTATCAAAGTTGGGGAGAATACGTTCAAGACACACCCTCGATTCAAACGTATCTATCCCGATGGAACCCACGGTAGCCACATGCACGCAGAAATGAACGTTCTACGCTTTGCAAAGCCCGGAGACATCCTAGAGGTACTCCGCTTCAAGAAAAGCGGAGGAAGGGCTATGGCGAAGCCTTGTGAACAATGTATGAAACATATTCGCGAATCAGGGATAAAAAAAGTTCGCTATACAAATTCTGACGGGGAATGGGAAACAATGAGGATCCACTAATGATTTTTTATGATAGAAAAAGTTATGAAGAACTGCGAGATGTGATTATAACTCTATTGAAGTTATTTGGCTTCGAGCAGGAGGATAAATGAGAGTTGGTAGAAAGTTGTCTCCGGGTTGCCTTGTTCTTGTGAAAAATGGGGTCATTGGCGTCCTAACCGAAAGATTTCAGTGGTCAGCGAGCGATTGGCCCGCCTGGGCGTGGAGAATCTCCTTCAATGCGGAACTCCCGCCAGCAAAGATATACAATGACCGACATGGGTGGCTAGAAACGAACATTCTGAATGGCGCTTATGGCGAAGTAGTCATGTGTGAGGTAGAGAAATGAAGAAGGGAGACTTGGTTAAAATGAAATACTCTGGTTGGTGGACTCTTCGTGGGATGTCTAAAGAAAAAAGGTATATCGAAAAGCTAGGCGTTGTTATCGAGGCAAATTCTAATAAGATTAAGGTAGTATTACAAGGGGGGAGCACCGTCAGAAATGATTTGGCAGAACACTGGGAGTTAGTGCAATGAAGAAAGGAGATCTCATTCTTTTCCACGATCCTGTTCACGCGCAACCGCCCGAGCCGGGAATTGTGCTTTGCACCCCTTACTGTGATCAGGAGGGCCACGAGGAAGACAGGAACGATGGTCTGGCATTCGTTAATTTTGAGAATGGTGATTATTGGGTTGATATTGACGATTGTGAGCTTTTGAATGGAGACTGGTAATATAAAAGGGCGCCTAGTCGAATATCGTGGTTATCAAGATTTCATTGTATACGGGATTGCTCTTACTGAACCACACTGGCATGAGAACTATCAGTGTGAGGCGGTACATATTTATTGGATGGACGACGCATCCTACACTTTTGAGTATGCAGCCAACCTGCTTGCTCCTAACAATAAAGTGATGTCGCTTGTGCCCCAATGAAGGGTAGGCAGACATGAAAGTAGGTGATTTAGTAACGTTGTCTGCTCGTGGAGAAAAAAGCAAGTGGTTATCTGCTCTTAGGGATGAGGTTGGTATCGTTTTAGACTCTGTTTACACTACATTCAACTCGACTAGAACACACAACGTGAGTTTTACGAATGGGATTACAATAAGGTTAGCCCGAAACGAGATAAAGTATGCAAAATAATTTCTTGCCATAATGCGAACGGAGGTTATAATATAGTCATGAGCGAGACAATCTATAATTTAAAGATTGGAGACATGATAGAAACAACTCATGGCTTTGGCGTGATCACCAAAATTACGAGTAAAAAGTATTACTATCGTGTCCTATCTCATAAACATAGTAATAGATGGGACTCCGAACATGGCATAGAGCGCTCAACTTTTTGGCAAATGTTAGATCAGGCAGAGGAATACAACGAGCTTAAAATCCATTATTCCTCTGACATGAAGTACCGGAGAAAGAGGAAGAAAATTGAAGTGCAAGACAAAGAAGTGTAGGAATACTAGAGCCCCGGACAGGTCTCATTGCCATACCTGCAAGAACTTGATCTATCGGTATGGAGTCACTGCCCCCGAGAGGAAGAGATTATTGAAAGAGCAAAGTAGTTCTTGTGGTCTCTGCAAAAAAAAGATAAAGTTTACGGGTGACACCAATCAAGATGGGGCTTGCCTGGACCACTGTCACAAGACCGGAAGAGTTCGTGGCATATTGTGTGGATATTGTAATACATGGCTTGGATATTATGAGAGGCAGAAGATAGACCTCGAAGAGGTAGAAAAATATATACGTCCATGACGTAACAGGGAGAGTAGTTCATTGCGCGGATATAGCTCAGATGGAAGAGCACAAAATTTCTAATTTTGATGTCGGGAGTTCGAGTCTCTCTATCCGTACCATACATTAATATATATTATTGGAACTTACAAACAGCAAAGAAATATCCGACTCCTAGTTCGGCTCTGACAAAAATACAAGGAAAAAAAATGAATGATTTTGAACGATTTAGCGGGGACAGGCTTTTTACCGTGGCTTTATCAATTGCCGGGGCAGCAATATTAACATGGAGCATTGCTTCTCTTTAAAATAATGCTCCCACAACCCCGCAGGAAGAGAGAGAACAAATTTTCCACAGCAGGTAACAATGCCACAAGGCCAACAAGCTGTACGACACAGTAACCCACACTAGGAGCTTTGGCACACGCTTTGCTATTAGAATAATTGCGAGAGCAAAAAGAATAACTTTGATAGCGGCGAAAAACCAAGGACCAACTTCGATAGCATAAGCCATAACAGGGTTTATCTCCGTTCCCCCTTTATCAAGTATAAATAATGTAGACCAAATATCGAACAAGTTTAACAGCATAGCCATAATTACTAGCACTTTTATTTTCTTGCCCATCATTAGTAACTATGCGAAAAGATCACTTTTTGTTTACCATTGTTAGGAACGTGCTTATAATAAACACATGGCTAAGTGGCGGAATTGGCATACGCAGCAGACTTAAAATCTGTCGCCCAACAGGGCTTGTGGGTTCGAGTCCCACCTTAGCTACCAAATATTTTAAGGAGAACTAAAATGGAACAAACTATTCTAAAGGCCCTCACAGACGCACATAATAATGAGAGTCGCTTTGAAGACTTGGAAGACCTGGCGCGGTTCATCTCCGATGAACTAAAGCGTTCTATCTGCCACCAATTAATGAAACAATTGGACACAATTTAGTTTGACTGCATAGTTTTGGGGGTTATAACAAAGACATGAAGAGTTTTGAAATTGGAGATTTGGTTATGTGTACTTGGCAACCCGGATGCGGAGGCGTAGAAAACAACTGCGCTATGCCGATGAAACATATTATCAAGGGAGAGATTGGCATCGTTGTGGAACGTAGGGGGCCACATGACTATAAGGTAGCCTTCCCACAGTTCTGGGGTTATATTCACCCTCTGAGCCCTCGGGCATTGGAGATTATCAAATGAAGGTTGGCGACTTGGTAAGACATATACCATCTGGTACGTTTGGCTTGATTGTAAACACGCAGCCGGACACTCTGGTACAGTGGTGCGACGACATCCGAGAGATCGAGGATGTCGATAACTATGGAGGAGAATTGGAGGTGATCAGTGGAAGTGGGTGATTTGGTGAGGCCGGGTGAGAACCACGGCCTGCGAGGACACAAGGACAGAGCCCACGGTGTCGTCATCGAATACTTGGAAAAGAGCGAAGGCTTTAATGTGGGTGTTATCGTTCGCTGGAACGATGGAGATATAGAACTCGAAGTGCCACCCTGGCTGGAGGTTATAAGTGAAAATCGGTGATTTAGTACGGGTAAAGCCTTGTATGATGCCAGGCCCACGAGTTTTGGAACGACACGGGTGGATGCTCAAGCTGGGCGTCATTCTGCACATCAACAAGGGGCCTACTATCCGATGGACGAATGGGCACATCAATAAGGTGGAGACTAAGAAAATCGAGGTTGTAAATGAAAGTTGGTGATCTTGTCCGTGTTAACGTTTATAATTCTCAATGCCCAACCGGGAATCAGAGCCACATTATAACATCGGTATACGAGCCTAGTGACCCGAGTCATCGAAGAGAGTATACCCTGTTTCCAGAAGCAGTCGGTCATATATACTGGCTAGAGAGTGAATTGGAGTTACTGAATGAAAGTAGGTGATTTGGTAAGGTATAGATACAGTTGGGGAGAACCTAGTACCGCTTTTATAGTGGCTGAAGTTATGTACTTAGAAGGCCCACACAATCCGAGCAACGGGCTTGTTAAACTATTTGGTGTAAATGACGGAATCGACAACGACTGGCTAACGATGGTTGGGGTGGAGGTTATAAGTGAAAGTAGGTGATCTGGTAAAAATATTAGACCATAGGCGCGGGTATCTCGTCGATAGTAACGGCATGGCCGGCATTATTATTAGTGTTGAGAGAGATTTCTACGCCAAGCCGTTTAAAAAAAAATATCCAACTCATTATAGAGACCGCGTTGAGGTTCATTGGGCTGACGGCGCTGCCATCCTTATGTCTGCTAACGCATTGGAGGTTATAAATGAAAGTAGGTGATCTTGTCGCAGATACAAGATGTAAAAACCTTGACAAGCCTTTTGATTGGCTGGGGATTATACTGAATTTTGATATAGACGGAGACCCAGTTGTACAATGGTTTATGGAAGGTAAGGTGCTACAGGAATCACAAGCCGAATTTAGGAAGGATGTGTATATTCTTTGACATCGGGCATGGCTGTGCTTATAATAGAGATATAATGATTACACGCCCGTAGCTCAGTAGGTTAGAGCGCCATTCTTATAAAGTGGTTGTCATGGGTTCAAGTCCCATCGGGCGTACCAAATATTTTACTTAGGGGTTACTATGAATTTTTATGCTTATTACCCAGGGGATTTGCTTTCTCGCGACGGCAACATGGCCCTTGTAGTCAACGAAGGGACCATGACCACCTTCACGGTTCGATGGGTCACTGGTTCGAATGTGGGCAAACAGTTGACTTATCGATACGGCCAGCGCCCGGTATTTGAGATAATGAGCCCCGCATGAGACAGTTTGTGTCGGGCGATTTAGTTCATAATATTTTTGATGAACGAGAACTTGACGACCGCACCATCGGGATTATAATTAGTGCAGGGAGCTTTAACGTCAAGGTTTTTTGGTGTGAGCTTGGAAGAGTTACTTGGAGTAGAAGAGAACATTTGGAGGTTTTCAATGAAAGAGAATGATATTCTAATGAAGAAGTGGTGCTTTGGCATTGGCCGAGCACGAAAGACTGTTGAGACCAACGAGCAGGGAGAGGCAGAGATTGTACGCTCCTTCCCGCGCTATCGGACCATTGTTATGAAGGTTGCTTCCGCGAAGAAACTCTCCAATAACAAATGGGAAGTTGAGGCGGATAAATACACATCTCTGACGAAGCCGCCAAAGCGAGTTAAGGTTATTCTGGACCAGCACCAACAGATGGCAGCGGGAAAGATTTTTAGCTCGTATAAGTCAGAGGGTGAGAAAAAGTCGTTCTACCACATCCAAGCATCCCAGGATGCAGATGAGGGAATGCCACCCGTGGGCAGTCTTGTCACTTTGAACAAGCGACATGCTATCGTGACGGAGACCGGGCGTAATCAGCTTACTGTCTGGATGGATAATAAATTCCACGAGGTTGTGG
>Ga0114908_1001574_pt1 | contig 11518 bp, 11 predicted proteins | sample MalvireepMed_s17_FD_87292 | JGI IMG/M metagenome (GOLD analysis project Ga0114908, IMG submission 87292) | Marine viral communities from the Global Malaspina Expedition - Malaspina viral metaG DeepMed_s17 | ecosystem: Environmental > Aquatic > Marine > Oceanic | place: Mediterranean Sea... | reverse complement strand
CTGCATAAGCACCGGATTACCGGCTAACGCATTAAACCCATTTCGTCGTCTGTCATACTTCGCCGGGTCGATTGAAACGATCCCGCCACGATTTGCATATTGCGGGTAATCAGCGTAACTCTGCTGGAAGCCCTCTTGCATCAGTCCTTCCCATCTCTTGCGTTCCTCTTCGTCGTCACGCCCTTGTTGTTCTGCCAACCGGTTCATTGCATCCTGTCGTTTATAATAACCAAGCTGTCCAGCAGCGATCCCCGCTGGCAATATAGATCCAGCCGTCATAGCTTCCTTGCCCATTGCTGCTAAAGTCGCTCCTGCTTTGTCCCCTCCGAGCTTACCCAGGGCAGTTGCGCCGAAACTCGGTTTGGCAACCAGTCCTTGTGTTACATCAGCTAACGCTTTATCAGCCATGCCGAAATCAGACCCGCCACCCAAAATTTTGGTGCCAGCAGCAGCTAGAATGCCTTGCGCCAACGATTCCTTAAAACCTTTACCTGAAGCAAGAGAACCCGCAAACCCTCCAAGACCGCCCGCGAGCCAAGGAGCTGCCAACATTCCAGCACCTAACGCTCCAGACGCTGCAAGGGTGCCCATCCCGACACTGCCTAAAAGCGGAAGCAACATAGGCAAAAACGCCTCTTGCTGGCCCGTGACTGGATTGGTAGTCAGTTGTCCGGTCGGAGATAAAGCTGCAATTCCTTGAACTTCCGCTGGATTCATGTGAACCAGCATGGAATCGCCGTAGCGTCCCTGTTGAGCTAGATTGTTAGCCATCCCCTGTAGCGGAGGCGCTGCACCACCATGCGCCATTGGGATTCCTGGAGACGGTCCATAGCCACCACCTGCTGGAAGCCTAAAATCACCATAAACCCGTCGCTGGGGCGCGGGGCGATATTTGTCCATTAGCCCCTGGTAACCAGCAGTTTGCGGCATACCTTGCCTGCCTCTACCACCCTTGCCTGGACCTCCAGGACGCTGCACATTACCCATACCCATCAGCTCACCCTCTTATTTGGTCTCAACACCAAACAACGTAAAAGTCATATCGACGGCACTCGCATACGTTTTGACCACGTCTGCCTGCCCTAAACACATGCCAATAACCGCTGTAAAAGTCGTGTTTGCTGCAACCGACTGATCATAGTAAAGAAATTGCTTATCATTATCCCCGGCACCCGCAACATTAATGCGCAGCCTGAATGTAATCGCGCTTCCTGTCCTATTGCAGGCCAGAAACGAACTAACCGTGGTCTGGGTAAGGTCTGGAACCGTGTACAGAGTCTCCTGCGTTGTAGCCGCACAATCCAACTGACCGAGAACTTTAATGATGTCACTCACGAAGCCCCCATTAACAAGAACTGAAATCGTCGCATTGCCAGAGAACTGTCTTTATCGGACTGCGTTTTTGCCAGCAAAAGATCATTCTCAACGCTCTGCAAAGCAAACTCAATCGTTCTGCGCGTCGTTTGTTCATTCTCAACATCATACGCTTCGCCCGGAACCGGCAACGGATTTGTTTTTAATGAAGCCATCAGCGTCTCCCGTCCTGTCGCATCTCAAATCGTAAATCACCCAAACGCCAGCCAAAGCCTAAGCCACTACTTTCTACCCTGACGACTGACTCCCTGGCCCTGGTGCGCAAGAAATTCTGCTCAGTGCTGCTGGTAACCGTTGCTGTCGCCAGCGTGGATAAGTCCTCCAGCGGAAACCGTTTGCCCTTTATCGTGACATCCATGGATGCACTTCCCGTATCACCGCTGAACTTGAAATCCGGGATCATCCGATTCATGAACATAAATCTACCGCCCTCATCCAACTCTACATCGCCCGATTCAACATACGCCGTCATGGCTGAGCCATCATCGTCATGGCCGGTCTCATGCCGGTAAATGTAGTTATTATCGCTAGAGGTGATAACTGACGTTGCAAGTGGGTAATCGCGTGTACCAGCCTCGATCCACGCCCCTCTCACCAACGTACCCACCGACCACACGTTCTCAGCGTAGTTAAAGGTCACATAATTGGTGATATCAGTGTTGTCCTCACCCACAGGGTAATACCAAGTCACTTCGGAAAAATCCACATTGGTTGCTGCATGTACCTTATAGGCTTGCCCTAAATTAATATTCGCAAATACATGTTCTTTGACCGTACAAGGTATCGGCTGAACCGCGCCGTTATATAAGAAGAATCCGCCCCGATCCATGAAATACACGCTACCGCGGGCATTCGCGGCTGCGTTCGGGGAAATCATCGAGATATTATGGCTGAGCAAATTGAACTGAAAAATAAACGGTGAACCAATAAAGCGCATAGAATGAATGCTGTTATCAGTCCAGATCAAGATTTCCTGCCGAGTCTGCAAAGCACCGACAATCTTCGACCCTTGGTTAATGCGCACACCCCCGCTCGTATTAATGGCCGTTGGCGTCCAGTCTGCCGCTGATTCCTGGTCTGACCAACGCACAAGCATTGGGTCGATAACGCTTGAACCAATGTTGTTCACACCGAAACAAATAACATGCTGATCTACATCAGAAACCATGATCTGCAATGCAACCGTGGGCGTAGCAGAAGCCCCGCTCAACGTGCTGATATCCACAGCCCTCGCATTAGTGCCACCGCTGGTATCCCAGTAATAAACACCACCGCCGCGCACATTGGCGACCAAATCTTCGCCAAAGTTATCCTGACTCCAAAGACGCAACTGATTACCAGATGTAACCGCGCTGGAACTACCAAATGTTCCCTCATTCCACGCATTTGCACCCCAGCCTGTGCCATCAACATATGCATTCAGGCCAGTATTAATTTGATACGCCCCAACAACAGATGAACCCCCATTGCCGCTATCGCTGGAATTGGCAGTGACCTCATCACCAGATGTGTCTTTAGCCGCAAAAGTATATGTGCTGGTACTTGGAACCGAAGCAATCTGGTATTCCTGATTCAAAACATCCGCAACCACATTGCCACCCAAACTTACCGCATCCGAAAAGGTAACAAAATCATTAACTTTCGCATCATGGGCTGAATCCGTCGCGGTGATGGTTGATGAGCCATTGGTGGCTGCAAACGTGACATCTCCCGCTGACGTGGTCGAGCGAATAGGGGTGACATCATAAAAAGTCGTTCCATCAGCGACATAGAGCTTCAGATGCGTGCCAATGCCTAGATACTTTGTAGACGCCAAAGCAGCCCAGTCATGGATCGACCGACATACACCAAGAAACGCGCTAGTCGAAAACTTCTGCCAGCCGCCAATTTTTTCCGGTCTGCCTTTCCTGAAACGCACCTTATCGGAGTCAAACCAGCCCGAGCCTGCACTATATTCAGTGCCCTCTTTATTGACCCCCGGCTGGAATAATAATTTACGCAATGGCATCGTTAGCGCACCCTTCCCCCAGGCCCATAAATTCCAGCTATCCCGCCGCCCCCGGAATAGGCCGTGTGAGCGACATCGTAGCCCCCTGCTTGCCCATATTCTTCTTGCTGCTGTTGCCCGGCGGCGTATAGTTGCTGTTCCCGCATCTGTTGTGGACTAAAGCCGCCATCGCGAGCACTCTCCGCCATCCGTCGATGTTTTCCCGCACCATATGAGATACCACCGCCGCCGCCCTGCATAGATAAGCGCCTTGCTCGCGTGAGCGCAGCCTGGTGTCTCTCTTGAGGGGATGGACCTGCTCCGGCTCGCGGATCGTAGCCAGGCCCACCTAGACCACGACCACCCATATAAGGGGGCGGACCCCGACGACGACCACCCTTGCCTGGGCCGCCCATGCCGGGCTGGCGACCATACTGCTGGGGATACCCTGGCGGCGGTAGCTGAAAGTCAGGAGGCGGTTGAGGATATCCTGGTGAGGGCGACCTTACGTCAGGAAAAGGCTGAGCCATACTTGAAGGCACACCGTAACCATGAAATCGCTGGGGCGAATACTGCATCTGCCCATAACCAAAAGGCATTTGAGGCTGATTGTATGAAGACCCCGGCCCCTGAAATGGACCGCCCTTACCTGGACCGCTCGGTCGTTGTAACCCCTGACCATAGCCACCAAATCCACCCTGGAACTGAGGCTGCCCCCATCCACCCCCAAACTGCTGAGGCGGCATTCCTCTACCGCCCTTGCCTGGACCTGATGGCGTGCCGGGGCTAGGGCGATTAGGATTGTAGCCAAAGCCGTATTCATCGCCCATCCCACTTGGCGGGCGGGAGCTAGTTAATGGACCGCCCCCATTGATTCTCTGTGGTCCGCCTCCAGTCTTGCCACCTTTGCTCATAACATCATCCTTAGTATTCGCCTGTACTAATTATCTCAGCCAACTCAGTCGCTCTGTTGCCAACCTGAGTCGCCCAGCGGCTATCTAAAAATTGCCTACTGGCTTCTTCCCAATCGCCAGAACCCATTGCTTCCAATGCCTTCTTAAAGCCTCTCAACCTTGTTTGTCCAAGGTTGAAGCTGATATCCACCATCGCATCAGATCGTGCTTCATTAAGCCCTTGAAACCATGGATATTCGCGATCTAACTCCTTCGTTACCCGATCAATATCGTTCTGCAATAGATAATCGATCTCATCATCAGAAAGCCCCAATCCTCTTGCCCGACCATCATCACCAGCGTCAACATTCCTGCCAACGCCAATAGTCATAAAGTTTTGGCTGCACAGGTAGGCATGGCTCTCCACACCCTCATGCCGTCGTAACATTTCCGTCAACTTACTCATTCCTCTGCTGGCTCTTCTTCATCTTCTGCTTGTCGCGCCTTATCAACATCCCGATAGTATTCAACGATAGACAGCACTTGTCTGATGTATCGGTGAATTTGCGCCATATTGGTGCTGATATTCTCGTATCCCTTGGTCGTCAGCGAATACCAAGCATTCACCGGCGCTTCGCCAGCCCTCAAATCGTTTAAATACTCCTCCATCGTGTCCGGCGTCAGAATCTTCCATTCGACCGGAACACTCTTGATCTTCGGTGGCAATGGCGGGTGATACATCGGCGCTGGCTTCTCGATGGTCACGACCTCCACAGGGCGCACCTCCGGCGGACGAAACGTCGTGCAGCCACTGCAAATGGCTAGCAAAACCAAAACCAGTCCTTTCATCAGCCTTCTGATTCTTCATCAGACTCAACCAAAACCGTTTGTTTCGCGGTTGTTAGCTCTTCGAGTTCTTTAAAAACCCTTGCGGTGCCTCGATTAACAACCTTTTCGATTAATTTTGGCTTACGCAGAGAAAGCATATTCAGATCGTGACGAGCGAATTTTTCCCGCAACTCATCAACCTTTTCATTGGCCCGATTGCTGGAAACAGTCAACAGCTCAATACGAGCATCAGATGCCTTCTTATCCGCGATCTGCTTTTCAATTTGCGCATTCTGCGTTTCGATAGCATTTTCCAAACGCAACTGATTATCCATTGCCGTCTGTAATTGCAATGCTATAGCCATCTTTTCAGCCTCTGACTTGTCGTAATAGAGCTTGAAAGCTCCCGACAACATTACCAAAGCAAATGCCAGCACAATAGATAATTTAAAGCCCATGGCTTTCCCCTAATTTATTTCAGTCGTTTCGCTCGCAATTTGGTCCGTGATGTCCCAAACGTTTAAATTTGCCGCAACCGTCCTGCGCTCACCATCACCCTTAAACGGATAGACCATATGTTGTAGCCAGGATGGAAACATATAGAGCTTGCCGACCTGCGGCTGCAAGGATGTCGATTGCGGTGGCCGTAACCGCTCCACATCCATCAGTGAGTTTCTGCCGTACTGAAAGGCCAGATACCCATCACAAGCGCCGCTGGAGTTATAGAGGCTATAGCTCGGCGTTCCTGCACTTGGCTGATCTAAAATCTGTTGCGGTACTTTCGTCCAGCAAGTGACTGAAATACCCATGATTGTTGAAGTACCATGATCGTGAATTGGGTTGTAATCACCTTCAAAACTATGGACTGACCACAGCTCATCAACCTCAACCTTGCGTACACCTTTGAGAATATTCGCCGTCTGCTGACTAAAATGCTTAATGTACTCGATGCCAAGACCGTTAATAAGATGGCAGAAATCCTGCAACTCAGGCGCATCATGGTTCATCGTAAGTTGCTGACCGTGCTGAATTTGACCAACTAAAGTCCCCGCATGTGAACGACGATCTTCGCTCTCCAGCAGCTCATCAAGATAGCTATTCAGCCCGTCTACCATCTCTGGCGGCAAGTCGGTTTCCAGCATAAAAGCCGCTGGCAAAGTCCAGTTTTGAAATTGGATCTCAGGCATCAGCTTGGAATCGAAAAGCTCTCGTCAGGCGTTGCCGCAGTTACCGGACTAGTAATGACCGAATCAACCTGACTGGCAAACACGCTATCCCAATGTGAAGTCGGGCAAAGCGCCTCCAGCTCACTCTTGCTCCATGAGCCTTTGGCTTTCTTCGCGAAATTAACCACACCCTCATCGTCTGTCGCTTCTACATTGAGCGAGAATGTAAACGTGTAATAAGTTCCATCGCCCTCAGAGTCATTCTCGTACTTCATTTCCAAGTCCCAAATCTCTACTTTGCTAGACTTTTCATAAGGCACGGCTTTAACTAAAGTTTTAGTAACAGCCATCTACTTATCCTCTAATTTAGACTTCAACTCTTTTACTTCCAAAGACAGCTCTTGCACTGCTTTCACCAAGATTGGCACTAACTTTCCATACGCCGCTTCGAGCCTGTCAGGATTATCTTTCAAAACCAACCGCAAATGATCTTCTGAATTATACTTTCGCTGCGTCGCATCCAGTTCCTGAGCAACAAAACCAAAATCTGCAACACCAACTTTTTCGCCAGTTCTCATGTCCCAGAAAAACTGCACTGGGTTTAAGTCATTGATGAAATCAAGACCTTCGCTAAGAGTTTTCATGCCTCTTTTATCACGGGCATCAGATAGCGCAGAGATACTCTGCACTTGACATCTAATTGCCGTAATATTTCCATCACCCAGCGTAACAGTATTAGAAACATCAACCGCTGAAGCAGCAGCAGCATAACCTATGATTATGTTGTTACTGCCCTCAGTTAAAGCATCGCCTGCATCATAGCCAATGCAAACATTATTAGCGCCGGTCGTTACGGCATACCCAGCATCCTTGCCAACCGCTGTATTTCCCGCACCCGTAGTTGCGGTATACAGCGAATTTTTACCTATGGCGACATTATCATCTGCCGTAGTGTTCGCGGTTAACGCGCTTTTGCCCACCGCCGTGTTGTCATGGCCGGTAGTTGTCTGTTTCATTGCATCAGCGCCAACAGCAGTATTCTGTGAAGAAGTTGTCGCAGCCTGCCCTGCGTCGTCTCCAACGTAAGTATTATTTTGGCCTGTCGTAAGGGTTTGTCCAGCCTCGAAACCGACGGCCACATTGTCTGTGCCGGTCGTGTTAGCTGCTAAAGCTTTATATCCTAGAGCAACGTTATTAGCCGCAGTAGTGTTAGCTAGAAGCGCAGACCGACCCAAGGCGACGTTGCCGGTGCCCGACGAGTTGGCCTGTAAAGCCTGATATCCAACAGCCGTATTATTAGGCCCGGTTGTATCTTCTCCTGCCTGAAAACCAATCCCTGTGTTTGCGGATGATGTGGTATTGGCCGATAAAGCAAAATACCCGACGGCAACATTGTTACTAGCCGTTGTGTTCGCGCCCAATGCAGTTCTGCCAATGGCAGTATTAGCCCCTCCTGTCGTATTGGCATCAAGCGCATAAGTTCCAATAGCAACGTTGTTCGCGCCCGTCGAATTTAATACCAGCGCCTGTGACCCGACAGCCGTATTGTTATCAGCGGTGGTAGTCGCCCCTCCGGCGCTGTCTCCAACGAAAGTGTTATCACTACCAGTGGTTACTGCATCGCCTGCTACATTACCAATCAAGCAGTTATCAACACCTGTACTAACAGCAACTCCAGCTTGATAACCAAAAGCCGTGTTGTCATTACCGGTAGCAACCTTTAGTGCTTCAAAGCCTACGGCTGTACAAGTAGTCCCAGTTGTTATTGTTGATAGAGCGCCAGAACCCACCGCAGTGTGTCCGCTCGCAGTAGTAATAGCCCCACCTGCACTGTCTCCGATCAATGTATTATCGGCACCCGTAGTTACGGCATCACCGGCAGCGTTGCCCATCAAGGTGTTCTCAGTTCCCGTGCTAACCAGCTTGCCTGCCTCGTAGCCTAAAGCCGTATTGTTGTTACCAGTTGCAGCATTCAGTGCAAGATAACCAACAGCGGTTCCAGTTGTTCCGGTAGTAATCGTTCCCAATGCTCCCGATCCTACTGCCGTATGCCCACTTGATGTCGTGATGGAACCACCAGCGTTATCGCCAACAACCGTATTATCATCACCAGTTGTGATTTCATTTCCAGCGCCACGACCAAGGCCAGTATTGTCTGTGCCGGAGGTGTTAGCGGATAGGGCAAAAGACCCAAAAGCCGTGTTGTCACTTGCAGTTGTTACTGCATCCAACGCGCCAGAACCCACTGCCGTATTATTACTGCCAGTAGTAATCGCGCCACCAGCGGCATTACCAATCAGCGTATTGTCGGCTCCGGTAGTTACGGCATCACCGGAGGCGTTACCAAGTAACGTATTTTCAGTGCCGGTGCTTACAGCTACGCCTGCTTGATAACCAACTGCCGTATTATTATTTCCCGTTGCAACCTTGAGTGCTTCAAAACCAACTGCTGTTCCGGTCGTTCCAGAACTCATGGTAAGCAGTGCGCTCGATCCCACAGCGGTATGTCCAGAAGCTGTCGTTACCGCGCCTCCAGCGTTGTCTCCGACGAAGGTGTTGTCAGCGCCCGTGGTAACAGCATCGCCAGCCGCGTTCCCCACGACGGTATTCTCAGTTCCGGTGCTAACAGCCGCCCCTGCCTGATAACCCACGCCGGTATTATTATTCCCAGTAGCAAGTGTTAACGCTTCAAAACCGACCGCCGTTCCGGTCGTACCTGTTGACATGGTAAGTAACGCAGATGAGCCTACGGCAGTATGACCGCTTGCCGTACTAACAGCACCACCCGCATTGTCACCAACAAAAGTATTATCAGAACCCGTAGTTACGGCATCTCCCGCTTGAAACCCCAGGCCAGTGTTGTCCGTCCCAGTCGTGTTAGCAAATAGAGCATTCTGACCAACAGCCGTATTGTCGTCTGCCGTTGTGTTGGCGGCTAAAGCCCCCTTGCCCACTGCTGTGTTGTTGGCCCCCGTACTCGTCTCCTTTAGTGCGTCAGCACCCACCGCCGTATTCTGTGAAGAAGTGGTCACAGCTTGACCAGCATCGTCTCCAACAAATGTATTATTTATTCCGGTAGTAACGGCAGTGCCAGCGTGATAGCCGACGGCAACGTTGTCGGTTCCGGTGGTATTTGCAGTTAATGCCTGATAGCCCACGGCAATGTTGTAGTGGGCTGTTGTATTAGCGGCTAAGGCGCTGAGTCCCACCGCAACATTCCCGGCACCAGTCGAATTTGCTAATAAAGCACTAGAGCCAATAGCAGTGTTATGATTGGCAGTTGTCGTTCCACCACCCGCCGAAGCACCTAAGAACGTGTTATCTGTACCCGTGGTAACAGCGTCAGCAGCCGCAAAACCAAGTATAGTATTCTCAGTTCCGGTGCTGACTAATTTACCTGCTGCGTACCCAACGGCTGTGTTGTTGTTACCGGTGGCCGCGTTCAACGCGAGATAACCTACTGCCGTTCCAGTTGTCCCAGTAGATATTGTCCCCAATGCACCTGAACCGACAGCAGTATGGCCTGAAGACGTAGTAATATTCCCTCCGGCATTGTCTCCAACTAGCGTATTGTCATCGCCCGTAGTGACAGCATTACCAGCCCCGCGTCCCAAACCGGTATTGTCCGTACCGGACGTATTTGCGCCGAGCGCCGCCGATCCCACGGCTGTGTTATCGCTTGCAGTTGTTACAGCATCCAGAGCGAGCGATCCAATAGCCGTGTTGTTACTTCCCGTAGTGATCGCCCCACCAGCACCATCTCCAACGATGGTGTTATCCGTGCCAGAAGTCACGGCATCAAGGCTGTTTTCACCAATCGCAACATTATCTGTTCCGGTGGTAAGTCCCGTACCTAAAGAGCCACTGCCTAACCCTATATTGCCCGTGCCACCGGTTAGGTCTAATACATCAGTAACTGCCGCGCCTGCACCAGCGCCGTCGGCAACAATCATCTTGATCCCACCATTAGGGATAACGACGTTCGCGCCTGTCCCTTGGGAAATCGTTACCTGATATCCCGCACTATTTTGGATCACCCAAACTTTATTAACTGTGTTAGGTGCTAAGGTGACCGTGTTAGTCGCAGTAGTGGAACCTGTTAATGTCAGCGCATAAGCTCTTGCTGCATCAGCAGTACCATCCTGCATCGTGATGGTATGTGTGGTTCCTGTAATTCCTTCCGAGCCACTACCCCATGCTTCTGCTATCAGCTCGAGGTTAGTGTTCGTACTCGTTCCCCAGGTGCCCGATTCATCACCAGTTGCGATTTCTTTCAGTCTTAAATCATTTACATAAGTTGCCATGTCAAGCTACCTTTTCCCATTCTGGAGTCTGGTCACTATCTACCGAACTCCAACTAGGTGTTTGTGATGTGGATACTGATGACCAAGATGGATCTTGGGTGGTCGATACAGCAGACCAACTTGGCGTCTGACTGGTGCTAACAGCACTCCAATCTGGAGTTTGATCTGTATCCACCAGCCCCCATACCAAAACGCTGGTTGTAGACACTTCGACTTGATTGCCGGTGACTTGAATACCAGCCTTGGAAACAACAGTAACGCTGCTTGTAAATGCTTCAGATTTTTCTGAAGTAACCTGAATCGTGTTATTTGTGACAAGCGAGATTGAACCGACCGCAGAAGTCGCCACATTTGTACTGGGGCTGACTGTCGCCTTCCCCGTAACAGTGACCGAGTTAGTGCTTGCGGTAACTGAGTTGCCAGTGACCGGACAGATACAAGCATTCGCTGAAACAGTAACTGTTCCAACGGAAGCTGTTGATCCTGTAATTGCTTCTTCTGCATCACCCCAGGTACTCTCTCCCCAAGCAATATTGCTAGAGTTCCATCCCTGCCATGCAACTTTTGCATTCTGTGCCACACCTTGATCTCTACGCTATTCTAATAATTGCGTTCGACGCATCGGCTGTTGGAAACTCGATAGTAAAATCACCAGACGTAGAAGTTTTGTCTCCGCCAAAAGCGAGAATAACCACTGCCCTGTTTGCCGAACCCGCCGTTGTGCTTGAGTTATAAATCAATGCACCGTTCGCGGTGATGGTCGCATCCGACCATGTGCTATCCGCAAAGTCTGTCAGGGCTGTCGTTCCTGAAGTGCTCGGATCTACATTAGTCAATGTATTACCGCCCGCGCTGTAATTCGTGCCAGAAACCTCATTCGTGGTTGTATAAGCCGTCGTGCTGGCGCTCATGGTAGAGCTTGATGTGTAAAGCGCCACCTTGAATGTATTGCCTGTTCCAGTTGTG